>Ga0209692_10000393_pt1 | contig 112487 bp, 87 predicted proteins | sample tdDd472_FD_187129 | JGI IMG/M metagenome (GOLD analysis project Ga0209692, IMG submission 187129) | Marine sediment microbial communities from the Atlantic coast under amendment with organic carbon and nitrate - tdDd47.2 (SPAdes)... | ecosystem: Environmental > Aquatic > Marine > Coastal >...
TGCCATGCAAATTATTAATGATAAACGCTACAAGATTAAAAAGAAGGAGCTCTGGCCTGTTTTTGAGCAAATTTCAGAATTTACTTGTAAAGTTGAGAGTGTTATATAATTCGTGGGGATCTCTCAGGTGTTGTAACCTATTCGTCCCATCTCATCTTGAATTTCATCAACCACATCGTCAAAGGCTTTAGCAACCTCAACGCCTTCTTGATATTTGATCTCACGATAATTGGATAACAATACATCAAATTGATTGGAGGCCTCGATGGCTTTTAACCCCATTTCAAAACCGTCCATAAGCATGGCCAGATTGTCCACATCGTCCTGTAAATGATTGACCATTAGTGATGCATATTCCCAGTTAAAGACCGCTGTATCCTTTCCAAATTGCATGATTCGGCCGCCCTGTGCTCGTACCTGCTCTAAAATAGCATTGGTCAAAGCATGTTCTCGACTACTGGAATGATAAAAATTCGCCTTTTCATGCGTGTGAATATATCCTAGTAGATGATGGTTCGAATAATCAAGAAGAACAGCTCAAATGCGATAATCCACCAACCTGACAGAATTCAGACGGCTTCAATCTGTAGTATTTCTCCTCCACTTCCTTAGACTGTCCCGCGTAAGGATCTGTCATGACCAGCTGCAGTTCTCGAATTCGTGAATAGTTTCCCTCAGCCGCTCGCTGATAAGCTGGTGCAAGCAACCATTCTCGCAAACTGTATTTTGGATTGACGAGTTTCATCTGCTTAGAGATCTCCTCAAGTGAGCGAGATGGGGTTAAATTGGTATTGCTCGTGCTAGTGATGAGTGATTTCCATTTTTTTAACCATTCAGACCAATGCTTGTCCATCTCTTTAGAGTCGATTTCATAAGTCGGATAAATTGAAGCTTTGGACTGATTCAAATTGTTGTAGAAGCTATTTTTGAGTGGGCCAATATCATCGGGTATCCTCGAGAGTTCGCGAAAGAAGATTGTGTAATCGACAGGTGTTTGTGCCATGAGTGTTTGAAGCTCGCTGAACAACTCCGCGTGAAAAGTGTTAAGTCCAAGTTTGGCAGTCCACATCTTTTCTATTTTTGTTTGCATCACTGCAGTAAAACCATTTCGAATCTCATCTAGCTGTTTTAGTGAAGCCTGATGTAACGCCAATAACGGTTGCAATGACTTACAAAACATGTCGAAATTGCGTTCCGCTGCCAAAGGTTGGTTGAAAAACGAGAAGTGATGCCCTCCTCCTGTCCATGGCTGGTACTGTGGATTAAATACATCACAGAAACCGAAAGGTCCGTAGTCGAGTGTGAAGCCACCGGCCGCACAGTTGTCGCTATTGAAGTTTCCCTGGCAATAGCCTACACGGATCCAGTTTGCCACAAGCGAAGTAAGGCGATTGCGGAACTCTCGTGCAAGCAACACTACTTTCTTGACGGTGCTCAGTTTATTATCTATGACGTCAGCGTACTCACGATCGATCAAGTGCAATACAATCTTTTCGAGTTCCTCCATCGCATTTGGGTGTTCCTTATTTCGGGCTCTGCGAGCAAAGAGTTCGATTTGACCAACTCGAATGAACGACGGAGCAACGCGCGTTGAGATGGCAACCGGCTCCGATATCATTATGTCGGGATCCTTCGATAATGAGCCCTCCGAATACCACGGTCGCTGGACCTTCTCCGTTTTCGAAACGTACAAAGTCAAAGACCGTGACGTTGGCACTCCGAGCGCATGCATATGCTCCTGTGCCAGAAATTCTCGGACACTCGAACGCAGTACGGCTCGACCGTCTGCACCGCGACAGTATGGCGTTCGACCGCCACCTTTCAGTTGCATTTCCCAACGTCGTCCATTGATAATGGCCTCAAGTACGGAAACTGCACGACCGTCGCCATATCCATTACCGGTTTGGAACGGGCACTGTTGGTAATACTCGGTACCAAAGATTGAAAGTGCGTAGCCACTAGCCCAACCAATCTTGCGTATCGGTTTTGGAACCTGCGAGATGTCTCCGGAGAACATCCGGACGAAATCGACTGAGTTCGCCATGCTATCGGCAAAACCAAGTTCATGGAAAAAAATTTTGCTATGCGCGACGTACTCGGGTTCTTTGATTGGAGTGGGTTTGACGGGGACAAAGTGTCCTGTGAAGACTTGTCGGGGCTCATGGTCAGCTCCGTTTAATTTCGCGTCAGCATCGCAATTGAGCGTATCCATAAACGAGTAGTTTGCAAAATTTGCGAGTTCATTGAGTGTCAAGATTGTTGGGGTTGTAATTTGAGACAGTCTATTTTTCATAGGTCTACCCTGGCATCATGGCGCTGTTAAAAAGTTACTTTTAAGAAAACAAATAAAAGATATTGGGATACTTTTTTATAACATTGGCGCTTTACACTTTGCAGCTTTCTCAGCTTCAGCTGGATTAAAGCGGAGCTCCACAAACTTCCAGTAGGGTGCATCAACCATCTCAATTATTATAGATTCTTGTGATTGGTAACTTACTAATAACTCCTCAAGAAATTTAATAGCTCCTGTCTTTAATACGGTACCTGTCAAATTTTCATTGTTACATAAAAACTCGGCATCTTCGTCAAGTTCAACCACCCTGTAACGATCGGGGAAGCTATTGTCTTGCGCATTATGGGTGAATATATATTGTGGCATTTGCATAGTTCCTTATTTTTTATTCTGCTGTAGTAAGAATTAACCTATAGCGTTCAAAACCGTATTAAGATCCACTATCTAACATTTCGTCAATTGAACTATTTCCAGATTGCATTGCTTTACTCTAATAATTTCCGATAATTTTACTAAGTTATAATGGTATTTAGAATTAATTCAACCGTTTAATTTATAAGTGAAATTAATTTAAAGGAAATATTTTTGTCTTGAGCTAGGAAAATAAGCATATATTGACAACACAATTAAACGAAATAAATCACAGCAAAAATTAACCCTGTTGCCATTGAATACAATGAGTAGCGGCAAGAGAAATAATGAATAACTGGAACGTTCAGAGATTACAGCTTTATCCACTATAAAATACGAATTAAACTCAATTATATAGCTTCATCGGCTTCTTCAGTGACGCTCATGACCTGGGAAATCATTTTATGGACCATGTAATTCTATATGTTTTTTCCCACATTTAATCAGATAAAGACGTCAAAAAAATGAATCCATTAATTTAAAAATTTATTTCGAAGCCATCCACCTTTTTGCCTTTTATTCAATAGTTGTAACTCAATAGCCGCTTTATCATTACTAATTCTTTTACTTATTAGATCTTTATAAATTAAATCTGCTTTTTTTCGTCGTTTTACTGCATCATTGGCATCAAGTATAAATTCCAGAACTTCTAGTATCCTGGCCATAATAAAAGAGCCTTTTTGAGGTATTTGTTGCTCGGTATTCACTAAAAATTGCCCATTATGGTTAAAATTCTCTTGTAACAGGTTAATTTCGGCTTGAATGGATTCTTTTTGAGTCCATTGCTGGGTATGAAGATAACTGATAGCTTCTTCAACCGAGGCAGAACATAAAATGTTAAAGTCTTGGAAACTTGCGAGTTCTTTTAAGGCCACTCTGGCAATCTTATTTTTCTCATTTTTAAGTTTTAAAATGGATTTTTGGCAACTATCCCAGGCTAACCATTTATATACATAATCTAAGCCAGTTCCTTTTATGTTCTGCATCCCCATAATTTGGTTATGCATTCCGGGTGGAGTTTGTTCTACTATATGACTGATAACCTCATTTCCATCGGCATATTCATCCTCGATAATCACTATTTTTTCGGCTATCCAATCCCATACTAAGTGCTTAAATTCTTGATCAAGCTGTTCCTTATCTAGATTCGAATCTTGCCCTGATGGATCATTTTTTATTTTTTCGGAAAAATCGCTGTATTGTTGGTATAATACCCTCTCTCTGTGAATGAAACTGGCCATTTCTTCTATAAGAAATCTATCTTGATCCGATGGGGTTAAATAGTCATTTAATAATTGTATTAAGTTACCTTCGTCTGTACTTTTAATTAAGTTTTCCAAATCATAATCTTCAGATTTATCATCAAATTGTAAATGGGTGACCACACCACGTAACATTGCTTCAATACGTGCGCACAACTCCCTCTTTGAGCACGGTATCCTGAATCGCCGTGCCATGGTATTGAACACATCCAGCACTGATTCATCTTTATGCCAGAGATTTAAAGTTTGTTTGTGTTGCTCCCAGGATTCTTCAATATAGCCTTTTAAACCTCTCAGGTTGGTACCAATCAAAATTAATCTGTCGTAACTAATATCTTTGACGACAATATCAGCAAACACTCGTGACCGAGCAATTCTATCGGCACGGTTATTGACCAAAGCAGTTACCCAAATATCAGGATTGCTAGATAGAGAAAATTGATCAAAACCGGTTCGTACCCAATTTCCCATGGCTCCAAATCGCTCGTTAGCAGACATTCCCATCACAAAAGTTAACATTCGGTATTTTACCTTGGCAGTTGGATAGGTTTTTAAGACACCCAGATCAGGAACCACGCGATCAGCCATTTCTTTAAGTGCAAAGTTCTTATCAACCCCCAATATATCAACCATTTTTAAAACCAATGCAACATTATAGGGATGTTCATCATAAGGGAAACGCTTTAAAACGTCTTCTGTTAAGAGACCGGCATCTTGCCACCCGACTGAATGAAAATCACTCCTTCTTTTCTCAGCTGCCAATTTTAAAATAGGGAGCATCTGCTCTTCAGTTGTTACTAAAGTGGAGTCTTCGGGAATAAACTGGGTCATTACGATGGGAATGTTATAACCTGCCGGTCCCTGTAAGTCTTCATGGTCCGGATAAGTATTTGTTATGGTAGCAATATCATCTCGCATCCACTGACGCTGCAAAATGTCGATAAATGAGGGAGTCAACCCCATGCATTCCCACAAAAAAATGCCACTTTTTAATTTGTGAGCCAGTTGTAAAACATAACTCTGTTCCCAGATAGTTGCCTTATCATAAGGACGAAATAAAAACATCTCTCGTAAATCACCATATTGATGCGCGTACAGAAACATTGCTTCACAACCGGTAGTTTTGGACACAATACTATAGCCCAGGGCATTAAGAACGGCCGCTTTAAGACGCTCAGTACCCGATTTACCACGTGTTCCCCATCCGCCAATCACCAAATTAACGGATTTTCTGGCAGCCCTTATTTTGCTATTCAAGTAAGCATGCCGACCGACAAAAAAGCTCCCAAGCAGTCCCAAAAACAACAGTAAGTCTGTTAAGCTGTTTTCATAAACCGAATAAAAATAATTACGAAATCCATCAAACCATTCCATTAGCGGTAATGGTATTAAGGGAGTGAAAAACTTTTCAACATGAGGATCAGTATATTGCCATTCCCGAACAGGATAGGAGTGAGCGGTATATTCACACTTTATTCCTAACTGCTTTAAGGCGTGAATATAAGAATTGGATTCTAGGCTACTGCCTTTTTGATAGTTTCTTAACTGAGAAAAATAGTGGAAACGATTGGTCACTACAAACAAACCGGCCATGCGCTTAATTGGAGACAGTGGTGGAAACAATTGGGTGATACCGTCAGAGGTAACAATTTTAATTGGCGGGGCCAGTATCAAAGGATCCATCAAACTAATAATATCATCCACCAATGGCAGATAATTTCTCCAGCCGTCTTCTTCTGCAATATAAAGGGGTTCACCCGGTACTTTAGTTTCCGATAATTCAGACAAAATATGAGAAGGAATAATTAATCGGGACCGATTTAAGCGGCCAATGGTATGACTATGTGCTTGACGCTTTTCCGTCGAAGGGGTTCTCAACTCATGAAAAAAACGCCAAAACCTAAACACGAAATAAGGTTTTTTAAAATAACGAATTTTTCGCTTGGAGACTTTTATATCAAAACCAAAATTGTTTTGACTCAATAATGAAAAGAGCCTTGCGATATCTTCTTCGATTAGCTGGATATCCGGTTTTTTAATTACACCTTTTTCTGCATGTCTATCAACCTGCTGATTAAGCAAATTAAAAAAACTAATCCTGTCTTCAGAAGAATAACACCATAACCATTCTCTAGTTTTAGCTATCCAACGTCTAATTTTGATATTTTCAATATGAGGGTATAAATGGGTCAACTCTGTCATTATAGAATCAATCCAACGATTAGCCTGCTCTCTTCCTTTTAAATTTAATATAGTTGAAATTAAATCAGGAATAGTACTAAGCAAGGTCCTAATAACCAGCTCATCATTATCTTTTTTCAATATTTTTACGATATATTCCAGAAAGTCTGCATTGGAAAAAGTTGATATCAATGCATTAAATTTTAAAATGCACGCAGCTCTAACTTCAACAGCCTTTTCTTCATATAGTAATTGGGGCAGCAAGAGGACCATGGAGTTAAAACTAGAAGTAGGCAGAATTTCACTTAATGCCTGTCTCACATATGGACTCTTATCATCGAGCACAATTTGCAGGAGTTCCTGTGCTTCATTGTGCACTAAAAATTCACCCATTAGTTTAACCGCTTGAAAACGTATGAATATATCGTTGTGATCTCCTATGTTTTCAAATCTTTGCCGAAATACCGTGATAAAATCATCGGGCGATAACCTCATCAACAGAGCCATCGCTTCGGTCTGAATCCAGGTTTCCAGGCGATGGTCTAATGAGGCCCGGTATATAAACTGAACCGAGTTCTCAGACACCAATTTATTAAGATAACCTTGTGGCGTTTCACTTATAGCTACAGATAAACACTTAAAAGCGCTTATTTTGACCCGTCCATCACCTGTATATACAAATCCAGGTAGTATGGCCTGTTCCAGTTCAAGTTTTTGCCATATTGAAAGGTCCAATTCTTTTTCAGTACTTTTACTGCTGTCAGAAGTATCCGAATAGCGTCCGCTTAAATAGTTTTTACAGACAACGCCGAGACGTTCCAGCAATAGTGATTGAAATTTTTCCAATTCTGCCAGTTTCTGTCGATAGCGATCGACCATCGCATCGTGCCCAAACCAGCGTTTAAAAGCTTTTTTATCGCCTTTAAGCTGTATTCTATTTGCCCCCAAAAGCTTGGAAAAATCCAATATATGTTGTTGCCTTTCTAGTAAAGATTGGGCTCGACTAATGCGCAGAGTATAGGTATTGAAGTCGTTATTTAACTGGGTAATATCCGAAAAAAGCTGCTCAACTTGTTTTTTTAAAAAACTGATCAAGTTCAGACAAATGGTTTGTTGTAAGTCTCCGCTGTTCTTCACCCTGCCATGTGACCCAGCAGCATCTTTTGCAAATCCTAGCAGGATCTTTTTTATACCAGGGGTTTCTAATTTAATTAAATAAGCCGACATTCCATCGGTAAGAATGTTGTGAGCTAATAACTCTGTCTTATTAGGAAAAAGCAATGCTTTCAAGTCTAATACTCTCCAATAAAGCGCTGACGTTCTCTAAGGTTTCTAAATGAAATACTTCCCGGTCGAAAGTCTTTAAATCCCCTACGCTCATCAAAATGCCAATGTAAACCAATATTGAAATCAAACTCGTGCTTGTTTATATGATATTTACTACCGATTTTAAGCAGAAAACGATTTTTATTTACAAACCAATTTTCCCATTCCAAAGAAAATCTAATCGAAGAATCAGAAAAATCTTCGGAACGCCCCCAACGTTTATCGCTATAGGCAAAATAGTATTTCCAATCATAACGTAAATCCACAATTGCAGGTCCTAACAATTGCTTCCAGCCTAAAGAAACACGGCCATGCTCAGGTCTATGAAGACGATAATTTTCGTCCGAATAAAGCTTTAATGCCAAGCGAAATTGCGTATCCAGCCAAGGCTTATAATAAAAAGTATCCCCCAGATTGATCCCTGTATAATGTTCTTCCCCATATTCATTCCAGACATCCGGGTCAATTTTATTCAGTTCAAGTTTTTCCCGCGTATCATGGTGAAAGTGTTTATAAAAAAATTCAAGCTGTGGCTTATGATAAGCTTTTTCAGAAATCTTAATGTTTTTTTCCCCATTCAAGCGAAGATTGGAGGACCAGGCCCAATTTGAGGTCGCATCCTGCTTCTGCGCATAACCCTTCCAGTTAATTTTAAATGCAGTATCGAACCAGTCAGATTGATAATACAGCGTATGCTTTGTACCGTAACTGGGATTTCCCTGTCGATGATTTCGTATTAAGCCCGCCCCAAAATAAAAGACGTCATGTTGTGTATCTCCCCAACCAGGCAGATGTTTATAAAATTCGACTCCAGCTTCGAAAAATTCATTATCAATCTGCTCATCTAATTGAATCTCTTCATCAACTCCATTAATCCATTCGGCGTACAAGGACCAAGTATAATCTCCATACTTAACTTGCTTATAACGTTCACTCGCAGTACTATGCATTGTTTCCGATCTATATGAGTGGAATGGAATGTTTTCTATTGCTACTTGCCTTAAACGTCCCATTTTTATGCTTTTCGATTCATCCAGCGTTCGTTTATAAATTCTTGTCAGGATCTCTTCTGAATTTTTCGGCGGCTTTATCTTAATAAAGCTTAATCCCTCGTTAATTTCTAAGTAAAGTTGCTTTTTTTGTCGTTTATCTATGTAATCAAGTCGTATGCTTGTCGGTCCCTCAACATAAAAGTCTACCGGTTCGTCATGAGTCGCCACGTGAAAATTTAAAGTTTTTTCCCCGACAATATAAGTTTTTTTACCATACTCGTCTAACAAAAGTTGAAGGCTTAAAAATTCATTTAACGCTGGATTCATCCATTGAAAACGAAGGAAATGTTCCCCTGGAGCTAATGGGATTTTTATTCTTTTTTTATTGTTCGAAGGTATAATATCAACCGTATTCCATTGCCCATCGTTTGCTTGATAACGGAAACTAACTGGAAATGGTGACTGATAAGGTAAATTATTTTTACTCAATATTAAATACAAATCAGACCGTTGTTCCACAAACAATTGGATACCTGATATATTGTTATCATTAATAACAACTGCTTGATTATCATTTAAATTTAATAAATGTTTCATCAATCGACCACTTTCAGAACTTGGCTGCCAACCAACTTCAGGGAGTATTCTAATTCCTGCGCTATGCAATACGTTGGGTTCAGTACTCCATTTTGCCCGTGCCGTGATATTTCTTAATAGAACTCGATATTTAGACGGAATTATATTATTACGTTCTATATTTTCCGTTAAAGATAATAAATATTCTCTTTCCTTGGGATATTTTTCATACCGACGGTATATATTGATCAGTATAGGATAGAGCATCTCTCTGTTTGATAATAAGCATCGATTCAAAACCTGATTATTTTCTACTCCAGAGTTTATTTGCTCGTCTAAAGCTTCGACCTTAACATTAATGTCGACATATTGTGGATTAACTTTCACTAAGCTCGGTTGCGTACAAAAACTCAATATTAATTCCTTGAATACAGCAAAGCTTTGATCGCGATTGATTATAAAATCATGGTTGACAACTTTTTGTTCCTTATTTTGAGTCCCTTTTATACTGGTGAGATTATCCTCTAATCCAGAACTAACAGGAGTAGAAAGAATTTTTTCTACTCTGGGCAGCCAATCAGTCATGTTTGGGGGCACATTTTCATCGACATCGGAATTGCTTACTCTTATACAAGTATTGTCGTGACAAGAAAATTCTTCAGGAATCGGACTAGTGGTTAGTTCCGGTTTTGGTAAATTTCCATGGATTATATGTGTCATCAATTCGGACTGCAAAACATCGGGTAGCATGACTGGCTCAATAGCTGAACTTTCTTGGGAAATAGATAAAAATGTATGATGGTTAGAAGGGTAAATATTGAGTTCATGCGAGCCTTCATCCAATTCAAAATAGCGAATATTTTGTGTACCTGCTTGCACTGTAACTGTTGCGTCTTGTTGCTCGATAACTTGCAAAGAGTGGCTTGGAACACTATTGATAATAGGTGTTATAAAATCAACACCGTTGTCGTTAATGGTTAACCAATCATTCTGTCGAGTTAGTTCAGTATCTTTATGGTTTCTAGGCTGCCTATGCAATACCCGCGCCTCAAACTTTAATTTCGCAGGCCCAAAAAGCTGCAATTTTATTGGCCGACTGGGTTTGGCAACAAAGTATCTTTTGTATAAGTCACGACGTAAATTATATAAAGAGGCACTACCCGTATAATTAAGAACGGACTTTTCTACACTGCGATAATATTTTAAACGAGTAATTCCATGGCGCCATTGTTGCCATCTCTTTAGGCCTTGCAATCGTTCGGCTTTTTCCGAGCTGGAAAGCAATTTGATAATTTCAGGGATTTTATTGTTGTGGTTAATCAATGCAAGACCTTCAGCTCCCGCTTCCGACCAAAACATTTTAGCCTGCTCAGGATTCCCTTGGCCTTGAGCTGCAAAACCTCTCCACAAATTAACAACACTTGGATTATTTAAACGCGTTGATATAAAGTCCAGTATGGGCCATTGTTTCTCGATCACTGCCAATTCGGCTAACGCTTCTATTTCTTCCTGCTTATCACTAATTAATAAGCCCATCTCCCAGGCAAATCGATAATACCCATTTTCTTTTAAATAAGGCATCAGTTGTTTAAATGACAGCGAATCTTTTTTTTGCAGTGCTAAAACCACCTGTAACCTAAACTCGTCGAGGCTCATTCCATGCTTTTGGTAGTGCCCGAATAGTTTCCGTGCAGCCTTATCGGCTCGCGACGGGGAGTATTGATTTAATATCTCTGCCTTTAATATCCTGATTTGCCATCCAGATAAATCATCGTTAGCTAGTATGTTAGTGAGGTGTGCAGTGCCTAATCGGGCAGATTCGTAGGAATTAAATTTAGGGAAAAAATCTGTTTTTTGGCTAAGCAAGAAGCGTTTTAGATCCAACCAATAACGCCTTAAATAAGCATTCTGGTTTTCCATAAGCTTAATTTTGTCCGGTTTACCTAAAACAAAACTTATAAAGTTTTTAAATAGGGGCTCCGAACCATATTGTTTTAAAATCTGTACCAATAAATGCGGATCGATACGATATTGTTTACTGGTCCGATATTTTAACGATAAATACAATTTGTCACTATTGATTTGCGTGCTGTCATCCTGCCATACAGAAATCTTTTTAACATGCGCTGGTAAGGGTATTTCAAAATAAGCGATATTGGCTAAGGGATAAAGTAATAAGCGGTTAGAATCGACACTATTACTTAAACATGCCTCATTATTAGAAATTCGATAATCGGATAACTCTAACTCCTTGGACATAAGAGTTTTTAATAAAATTGGCTGATAATCATCAAACTGCAAATATATCTTAGCCGCCGCCGTTAAACTATCCTGATTGACGTCAATTCTTAATCTTGAATTGACGCCACGTTGTGGAACATAATATTCCCTGCGCTGACTTCTCCCCTTGGCAATATAATTAAAACGAGCCTGTTGCAGTTTTAGTTGGCGGCATGACTGGGAAAACATCGGTTCCACAAACTCGGTCAGTGCTTGTTTTTGCTCTTTATCTTGCAGCTCATATTGCAAGTAGCTGCGAATTTGATCGGGATAAGGAGCAGACTCTACAAACTCAGCGGGAATTAATTGACGATAAAAACTATTCTGTTTCAGGAAACGCTCAGCTTCGCTAAGTGCTGGTAAATACCAGGAAGTATCTTTAAGATTGGCAAAGAATAAATCGGCCGCTGTCATTTCAACTTCACGATATTCTGTATTTAGCTTGATACGATTGACCATCTCTTCAGCTTGGAAAGCTAGCAGTAGGCCATTCTCATTAGAGGAATAGTTCTTTAACCAGTTTTTGGGTAAGGCCAATTTTTCCTCGGCAATCTCATGATGTGCAAGTATGGGTTTGTTCATCTCGGTAAAAAGATAGTCGGGGTTATCCAATCCCAATAAACGGAAATAGTTTTTTTCGGATGCTTTAAGGCTAAATTCATGTTCTCCCTCGGGTACAAAGAAATAGTAGTCCTGCCTTTCTCCCAAGGCCGTTAGTCGTTGCTCAAGAAAAAATTTTTCATTGCTAACTAAATGAGTATTAAAGGCTATATCTTGCCAATCCTGATTATTTAAACGCCATTGAAGATGATAAGTACCACTATCAAATACCGATTTATTTTGATAATCCAAATGGCTCTGCAACTTTATCCTTACTGGTCCGATAATTTTGGTTTTAAAGACGTCGGCAGGGTTTAATGCTATAAAACTCAAATTTTCATTCGCGTATTCTGTTCTGAGTCTAAGTCCATTCTCTTCAGAGCTCAAAAGGCTGCGATAGGGAGCCAATGACTTTACTTGCTCCCGTACCGAGTGAAACAAAGCAATACGAATCATTTGCGAAGAATCACTATTGGATATTTTAATTAAGCGTTCATTACGATGGCTTTCTGGAATTAGCAGTTCATTTGAATCACCTTTACTTAATTGTTCAATCTGTCGGTATAAGCCGGTACCATTGGATTCTTGAATGATAACCAACTGCTCAAACCCCGATCCTGGTGGTGCTAAAATTTTTAATCTGCTATTGCGGCTTAAATGTATTAGGGTGTATTGCCCCGGCTGAAGACCTACCCAATAACTATTTTCACCAGGTTCTTGGTGTTTTTTGCTAGTATCTTCCTCATTATCACATTCCGGTTTTTGCCCTCCTCGCCAATGGGGAACATCATGGATATTATGCCAGCTGACAAGTTCCTGGTATTGAGCCCGCATTTTCTCATCCAGAGGATCAAGATAGGCGAAAGAGTGACTTTGATACCCCAAAATAAAAATCAGCAAAATTATCCGGTTGATATCAATGGACAGCATTTGGCAGTTCCATTAGGCACTCGGACAATTTGTTTAATTGCGTTTTATCTTCTAATAACACTTTACGTAAAGGTCGATTGATTTCTATATGAATAAACTGGAAAAAACGGAGTTGGTTCAAATGAAGGGCGATGCTGTTTTTAGTAGCCCCCAACTCGTTAATATCATGAGGATACAAATAGATATTTTTATCGTTAAAGTTATTTTGTAAACACGATTTAAGACTAAACATATAATCAGCCGCAATTCGACCACCCTGGCTTAGAATCATATCAGCACCTTTACCCTGTAATGAGTTTCTTTTTTTTCTGGTAAATCCGTGGATCTGTATTAGAAAAGAAGAAGGAAAGTTTTTAGCAACTGCTTTACTAAAGCTCATAAAATAACTTTGCCGAGCCTTTGACAAGTCAGCACTATCAAAACCAATTATCTTTTTACTATAACGATGGGCGCTATTCCAAAAAGCCGCAAAAAAATCTGCGTTAAAAAATAGTTGTTCAACTATTTTGCCTGTGTATTTATCGTAATAGGAATGAGGAGCCTGTATAATCAACTTGTTTTTTGCTGAAGGAGAAAAGATATAATTCCCTTTTCCCTCACATTCATTTTGGTTATGTTCCATCAACGATAGATAATTTTTATCTCGTAAATGCATTTCCCTTGCCTTAAATCCCAAATCCGACCAGGCATTATCGATAGCAATTTTATCGTTACCAATATTGTTTTCCAGGGTAGATTTTAAGAGCAATTCAACAATACTCAGTTTAGAAACGTCAGGAACTTGATATGCTTGTTTACATTTAAACCGAACTTTATAATTACTGTCATTATTCTTTGCTTCTACCATATTTACAAAAGATAGCAGAAAACAAAAAAATTGAAATATTAATAGTTTAGACAATTTACCCCTCCTTTAAAGTCTTAAAGAAGCGAACACTACTATCCTTACCAATAGAGAACTGATATAAGGAAAAGTAACCTTCCGGTCCATCGATTCTCGTTACCGATATTTTATACTTGCCTATGGGCAAATCGTTTCCCAAAGGAATAAAAATCCGTCGTCCTACGCCAACATAATCATTGACCGTATTCAGAACCTTGATTTTTTCTTTATTATCCGGCTTTATATCGAATATACGTTTACCAAGGGTATAAAAATCGCTCTGTTTTTTTCTTTTTACCGGTTCAATACTGACCTGAATACGTGTTCTGTTAATATTTCCATATTTAGACTGAAATAACGCCGATAGAACCTCTTCTGGCTTGTTTTTATGGTAACTAAATGTCAGCGTTTTTGAACGCAGGCGATTACTTAAGCGCCGAATAAAGCCATTTTCTAGGTTTTTAGAAAAAATATGATTAAGGTAAAAATCAGCAGAGTGGGAAGATTTTATCAGTAGCTTGGCTTTACCAGGTAAAAGCATGGGTAGTTCAACTTCCCCGTTTGTGCCAAAAACTTTTCTATCAAGAATATTTTTACCATTATAAAAAAAGCTAATGTTTATTGGTTTGGTATCTTTCTTTACAAAAATTAGTTTTGGCCGGAAACGCTTTTGATGAGACCTAGCGGCTAGATTAACCTGATGTTCAATACCTTCGCCTAACTTTTTGTACACACCTGCCATACTATCTTTTTTCAACGGTAAATCTTCTTTACGCGGATTCAATAAATACCTTGCCGACCAACGTTTATCCGGTTTGTAATCCTGCCATTGGTAACTTTCGGTATAAATGTTTCTTTTATTTGTTTTGGGTTTTGGCTGGATTAAACTTAACTGATAATCCATACCACTTTGCATCACCAGGTGATTTTCCGGTTTTAAGGAAAACCATACGGGAACCTGCTCCCTTTTGGTTAATTTATAATTGTATTGTTCAGGAACATGAACATAATAAGGGAAATCTGGAGGGCGATTAAAAACATTCAACAATAATTCCTGCTCTGAATAAAATTCAATTGCTGAAACAGTAGTAGGAATATGTAAATAAACTCTTGAAACCTCACTAATTAATTCATTATTAATGACATTCAAGGGACGATCATAATGAGATATTGACTCTGAAAACGGCAATGAACCAGTGGACAGCTGACGGTTATTGTGGTCAAAAAACCGATAATCCAGACTACTGATAAAAGGTTGTTCTTCCCCTATCAGTTTTCTAACGTCAATGCGTAACGGTGTAGCCTGGTTTTCAAGAGTCTGAATGTTATAGCGTAATGTTTTATCCGGATTGACACGATAACTCCTTAACAATCGTTCTTGATTAGGTAATTTTACGCTTTCTCTAGCCACCGTGATATTTGCATCAATTGTCACCGGTCTATCAACGACAATTTCTAACATGCCACTTTCCAAAAAGTGTTGCCATTGTTTGGCGTTTACCGAATTAAGACGAAACTCTTTTATCTTACCTAATCCTTTACCATACCAATAAACGATGTAATCTCCGTTATAATTATTTACCGGCATATTAGGGTGATTAACAGGATTTATTTGCAAATCAACCACCCCCCCTTGTTCCGGTAATAAAAATATTTTACGGTAATTTTGATCGGCTGAAATAGCAGGTAACACCTGTTCATCTTCGATGCTGTCCACTATTTCATCTTGATAGACATAAAGCTTATCTAAAAGATAATTTTCTCCATCTATCCCATTGGCACCCAATGGCCTCCAGCGCTGTTTTAAAAGTTCATATTTTTCCTGCTCATTTAGCAATTCGGGCGGATATATATTGGTTCGAGCCAAATGGGACTTTTCCGCCTCAGACAAGCTTTGCCATGCATATTTAATTTTACTGTCAGGGACCAATTCCCTACCATAAAGACGGAATCCAACACGCGATATTTCATGATCTGCAGACGATAAACGCAATTTGACTTTAACAATATCCTGCTCCAGATTGTTAGCGATTATAATTTCACCGGTAGAAGCGACTATCTGGTTATCATTTTTTAAAAAACGTCGACTGGTAATATTTTCGTTGACTTTATTTTTTACCCAGGCGATTTGGCTGCGATGATGATATTGTTGTTGCTTGAGAACTCGATCGCTACTATCCAATAACTGGAAGTCAATAGCATAATGCCAAACTTGTTTAGCTTCACTAAAGGTTCCAGGAAAAACGGCATTTGTTAATATCCTTAGATATTCTGGGCGTTCCGAAATGGAAAATTCCAACCATTGTTGTTCTCTTGGGAAAAAAATAAGACTGGCTGTGGCTTGTTCAAACTGCTTGCTCCCCCGTAAACCATCGAGAAAATCTTGGACCTCATTGTTAATATGGTTTGAAACTTTAAAACTGATACCAAAAACTAACAACAATATAATCAGATGAGTTAAACGTCTCATAGCATTACCCGCCACCCTTCTGGAAATGCAATAGTGCAATCCTGGAGTTGATATATTGTTTTACTCTATTGTGAACTTCATCAGGCTTGGTTAAATGTAATTTCGAATGGATATTTCGAGGTGTTAAATTCACTCCTAGTAACAATTGACCTTGCCGCTGAACCAATAAGAAAGACTGCTTACTATCACGGTCTATAATCCGAACAAAGTCAAAATCAGGCCATCTTTTTATTATTTTTAGTAAGCTGATAATATCGTGATTAGATAAATATTTCTTTATCTCATTTTCTAGTGTATTAGGTATAAAGTTTTTTTCACCATTCCCTTTTTCCATCAGTTCTTGAATATGCGAACTCAAGTCAACTTCCAGGGTACTAATCCCCATTGCATTAAATTGGGCATTTTCTTGCCAATGACTATCTTTTTGTGCATAAACCTGACGTAAATAGGGTGATAACCATAGTAATCCAAACATGCGATTATCATTCAATCGAGCATACAACGACTGAGACAACCCTCCTAATTCATATCCTGCCGTATTTAAATCGCCCGCTACCGTTTTATAACTAATCCCCTGTTTTACAAACAGTTCGTATAATGGCTTAATAACATCGTCTACGTTTGGTTTACTAAAATGACTAAAGGAAACCAGAATATCATCCTCAGGCAACGGAATATCATCTCTATGTCCGAATGCTCGAATGCTTAATGTTACAATCAGGTTGTTATTTGACTCTCTCATCAATACCTGATTAACCGTTGTAAATAAGCTTCTCAAATTCTCGAAACGAACCAGATCTGAACTTCCATCAATATTGGTTCTCGGATGAACGCCGGCAATTAATAGGTATTTGGCCTGCAACTGTTCAAACAAAGCAACGGCATATTCAAAGCTATTAATTTCGTATAGCGGGCGAGGAATCTCTATCATGTAGGGAGACGCATCACTACCCAGGCGAAACACATAAGTGCCCCAAAAACGTCGCTGTTCTATACTAAGTTCTTCTTGTAAGATGATAAATTGCTCACCAGTTGAAATATGTTGATAGCGAATCAACTGATAATCAAAGGCTGCTGCATTACCGGAAATAATATCCAGTTCATTTAATAGTTCATCGCTAAAATTATTGTTAACATTAAAACCTTGAATAACTTTCAGTATTGGTGACAATACTTCAACATCGAAAAAGAGCAACTCTTCCATCTCTGGAATTTGATAAACATCTGTTCCACTTTTAGCGATGACATTTTCCTGATTCAATAACCATTCCAATAGATAACCATCTATTCGTTTTTCACGTTGCAATACCGAAAGTGAATCAACGGCCCTGTATTCACTGGCCACTAGGTGCCGGATAGCTGATTGTGAAAGATCAAGTTCGGCAACTCCACCAAAAGCATCATTGAAATGATTATTAACTGCAATTTGGTTTAGCCAGAGGGTTTCGTAAGATCCGATAAATCGCTTTAATTTTTTTAAATCAAGCCCTGGAGGTATACTGCGTTTGATGGTTAAGCGATTATCAGCAGCTAAACTATATTTAGAAATCGACTGGCCACTTTTTAATAATTGATCTCGACTTCTAATTTGCAGGGCATTTGACCTAAATAATTTTTGGTAAAATTGATGATATAAAGTATTCCTATTATTTAAAACATTGGAACTACCATCATTATTTGTTTTTCTCCCAGCACCGGCAACAGCCAGAGCCCTGGCCTGCATGCTTTTAAATAAGGCCACTCCTGATTCTAGAGTACCCCACTCATCTATGGCATAAGGAACCTCAACAATCAGCTCATTGTCGGCCTTTAGATCAATGATATAAAATCCCCAACCACGCACGGTATCGGACTCTTTAATATATAGATAACGATTATCGATTAAATTACTGCTTAATCTGAGCGAGCGAAAACCATCGACTGCTTCTGCAAAAATTTCCGGCTTAGAGTTGTTGATATATTCTAGAACCTGATTTATTGAATGATTAAAGATTTCCAGATCTAGTGCAGAAGGTATGACAAATTGTTTTTCAATCCGATTCCGGTATAGTACTACTTTATCATTTCGAATCTTATCCAATAATGGTTGTTTATCCACCAGCGGTTGTAATGTTTGAGAGCTGTCCGAATCAAGGATATTAGCGGATTTATAACGAAAGAAATCATGTTGAGTTAACATAAAGCCGATGAAGGTAGCTATGACAACGGCAACTATCGAGGTATGCAGTGTACCCACTGTATAACGAATGGCGATATCCTTATCATGCATTTTCATGGCTATTAAAGTGGCCAGTAGATATCCGAAACCATAACTATCGGTGATTTTCATTTCCGGAAATTGCCATAAAATAAAGTGACCGAGAAGAACTTTATAAACAAATCCTATATTAAAAAACAGGAGTAATTTTCTAGCGCCTTCTATATTCACATTGGCAAATAGAGGTAACTTTAACAATACGTTAGCAATTCCAAGAATAACCAACGCCTCTATAAACGAAGTTAGAATCTTTATCGGTTCAAACCACTGTAGGGCCAACAATGCGGGAATTAAAATACCGTTAAAATCCCAGCCATATCTTAGATTCATACGGGAAGCGATAAAAGCGGCTGAAAGCAATATAATATAGGCCTTGGGACTGGCCAAAATAGATGCAGCTATGTCTTCATATATGTAATTTAAATTACTTAAAGTAAAATTAGTGAATTCCATCAGTCCGTATCGGACCAAAAGATACGTTATTGCGAGGGTAACAAAAAAAGGAAAGATCCCTTTGCCTAGGCCACTTTTCCAAAACTGATTGGCGATCAAGGAAACAATAATTAAACCAAAACTATGCAAAGTATTTTGGTAATCAAAGTTCAATTCATAGCGAACGTTAAGATATTGTCCCAACCAGGGTAAAAAAATTACATCAAAAATTATTCGAACTATAACACTGACCACCACTAACGCGAAAAAACGGTCACGTCCGAATAAGCTGCTCCAATACCAGTTACGGGGGATTTTTTCCGAACCGACATAGACAATTAAATAGGTAATTATGCCCTCAAAGATCGTCACCACGGCCGACCAGGGATTGACTAAAAGTAATGGCGTTAAATATCCGGGTACAATCAACCCAGACAAGACCCAACCAAAACGCAAATTGAAAAAACAGACAACAAAAATACCCACCCAAGCAGTGGTAATAACAGAGCTGGTTAATCCCCCCTGAGGAAAAATTTCGAGCGGAAATATTGAGTGAAAATCAAAATTCAAAATCTATGTCTTCATTTTATAGAATTATTATCGACTTAAAATTTCTTTAATAGTTTTTAATAATAGATCGTTATCAATTGGTTTAAACAATACAGCATCGACTCCAGCGTCCAATAGTTCTTGTTGCGACGTTCGGGTTTGCATGGCGGTAAGAGATATCACAGGAAGGTCTGAATATTCGCTGTTTTTTAAGAACTCCAAAAACTGAAAGCCATTCATAATTGGCATCATAGTATCCAACAGAATCAGATCAAAACATTTTTCTTTAAGCATCTGTTTGGCCTCTTTACCATTTTCCACATAGTTAACATTAAACTTATGAAACTCGAGAAAAAACTGTAACATTTTCCGTATTGTCAGATCGTCTTCAACGATTAATAAATTTATATTGTTATTTTCCATAATTTCTACTTTACATAAATACTTTTTCGAACTTTAAATTAAATGACATGCCTTTGCCTATTGCGCTTTTTGCCTCAGCTTCTCCATCCCAAAATGCTAGTTGTTTAGTCAAATTAGAGATTTTTAAGTATTCTGAAGAGGAGGAAGAACTATCGTTTAACAAGGTTTGAAATTGTTCATCCGGCATGCCAAAACCCTCATTTGTAAAATTAAACTCCATAAATTTTTTATGTTCAAGAATAAAAATATATACTTTTCCTCCTTCGATAGTATCGCTAAACAATAGTATTATCACACTAGTAAATAATGCTTTTAGCTGATGAGGTTCCGCATAAACCAAGCTTTCCAAGAGCGAATCATCCCAATCGATATCAACTTTATTCTCAGCCTCTTGAATTCGTTCCGATTCTATCACCTGTTTCAACAAAGCAACCGGTTCAATAGGAAACTTATTAGCAGCTAAAAAATTATTGTCCTGATAATAATAACTATGCAGATTTTTTGTGGTTTCTGCGGTATGAGAGATCTTTTCATGCAATAAATCAATAATCGAATATTTATCTTCTATGGGAACATCTTGATTTTTCAACATATTAACTCCCATAAGCAACGGTTCCATATCGTTACGTATTTGAAAAAAGAAATGTTCGTTCATTTTTTCTCGTGCAGTTAACTCGTCTTTTACCTCAGTCAAATCATTCATTTCCAGCAAGATCCCCTTCACTTGAAAAGGTGCCAGATCAACTCCTTCAAAATCTTCACTTCCCTTACTTTCATATGACTTCAGAGGTTTTATATTAAGAACCATATAACGGTTTTTTCGTCTATCATTTTGCAAAGGGATATTGTAAGATTTTCTCTCAATAATGATATGTTGCATTATGGTTCTCACACTGGATAACTCCATTTCAGTCAAATGCTTAACAAACTCTAATGCCGTCATTTCATATGGTGAAACACCGATGTTTTGAGTAAATTTTTCCATGTTCTGATTGATTTGCATGACTCGACCAAACAGGTCATACAATATGGTCGCCGTTTTCATGCCACGGAATACGGACTCATGGCTATCCAGCCGTTTATTCAGTAGTTCAATAGTTTGACGTAACAAATGTTGCGAAGTGCTTTCATTGTTTAAACCAATATAGCGAGCAAGTGAATGGTTTTCTTGTAAAATCTTTTGGAACCTTTGTCTATAAAAAAGCAATTCTGCTATTTGGCTTGCATAATCTTTAACAACTGTTTCAAAATGCGAATTATATGCAATATATTCTGGCTGTACGCCAAATGCCCAAAAACCTAAAACATCATCTGCAAATGCTAAAGGTACCAGATACTGAATTTCAGATTCATTTGATTCAACTAAATATCTCCTTTTCTCGGTATCGATTAGGATAGGTCCTTTTTGTTCAATTGCTGTACTATATGGGTGGCGTTCGTAATCTCGACGCATTTCATGAATATCGTTAATTGAACAGTTTAGTGCCTTAACTTCACGTAGACGATGGTCGTCTTCAATTCGTTCGAGGAAAATGAGTCGGTTGAGATTTAAAGTTTGATTGACTAAGTTGATAACTTCCGACCATGGTTCATCCAATTGATAAAAATCTGCTGGAATCACTCTTTCCTGGGTCCGAGAAGTAACATTAAGCAATGCTTTTTGAAGAACATCTTCATCAATGATTGCTTTATAGCGAAAAGTCAAATAGTAAATTAATAACTGTATTAAAATAAATTCAAATATTGGAAACCAGATTAACCAGAAGAATAGTAGCCACCAAGTTAAAAACAAGGTAATCGTTATTATACCGACGGTGATATTAAAACTGAAACTTCGACTTCCCCACTGGTAAATGATCAAACTGAAAAAAGATTGCACTAAAATTAAAATTGCCAAATGCAAAGGCGTAAATTCGGTAATTTTTTTCTCTTCCAGTAAGGTCGCTAAACTATAGCCCTGTAATTCTAATAATGAAGTGGGATAATTTTCAGAAATCGGCGTAAAAAATGAATATCCCATTTCATTAACGGCCTGACCAATCAAAATAATTTTATTTTTTACTAATTCTTCAATTAAATTATCATCTAGTATTTGTCCTGAAGAAATTCTGGGTAACTCTCCCTGACCGGCCAAATAGTTTATTAAAAAACTAGTACTAGACTCGTTAGCTAAATATGATTCAATATTTAACCCATTCAACTTATTTAAAACACTCAATTCAAATAATGGAATCCAACTATCTATAGTTTTTAAAGCATACTCGGAATGCCTAAAGACACCGGTTTCCGACCGAGGTATTTGAGCTGGAATAGCATTAATTTTTATGGATTCAGCAGAAAAAGGTAATGTTTGTAAAACATATTGCTTATCGATATATTTTTTTTTATTTTCACTAAAATATTGCAAAAATAATAACCTATCTTTTTGTTCGAAATCAGCGAAAAATTGTTTTGAAAGCGATTGAGGAAAGTGGTTGACGATAAGCAATTTAGGTTTGTAGTAAAATAAATTATTTAACATTGCCCGCCAATCTTGTTCAGTCAATACCCCGCTTGGATCCAACTCAACCAACAACAATTCTCCGTCGGTTTTTTTTGCTGAGTCCTCAAAAAAGTTTGCTTCAACATATAGATCATAGACATGACCACTTAAATAATTAAACCACTGGTTAATACTCATAAACCAGACAGCCACCGTTACAAAAGAAATAAGAAAAAGAAGTTTTATGCGTTCTACTTTATTATCCATCTATTTTTTGCCAAACCTATATATCCATATCTCTGGTAATAACACAAAAGCTATAAAAAAATATCACTTAATATTAATGGTAGTATAATAATCGATAAATTGAACTAAGTCGTTTAATTTCTTAGCGATCAATTTTTATGCCTGTATTGGCTGATTAGGCATCTTTTTTTTATATATTTACATCTAAATCAATGATTTAGCATTCGATTTCAAAAGAAGCAGATAAACAGTGTCAATTTTAACTGTACACATTTAGGATTCTATTTTAATAAACTCGTTTTGCTATACCAATCCTCAGCACCGGGGAGTACGTCATAACGTAAAGTTAATGTGCCATCACCTTTTAACCATAAATTATCGTAAAGCGGACTATATTCAGTCTCACTTGACGACCAAGCAATAACTTTTAAATCATCAAAATCCACTGTCGCTTCACCTTGTTCTGGCGGATATAAGCGGAAATAGGGTCTAAGTCCTGTTGCATTTTCGCGGACATTTACATCAATCCTAAAGTTTGTCCAATCACCTGAAGTTTTATATTCCAAATCATATTTTTCATTTGCTATGTTCGAACCACTGCGTGAGTCGTACCAATATAATTGCAGCACCCCCAAAGTATCACCATTACCTTTTAACCAGCCCGTAATTGTTACCGTATCTGTACCTTCAGGCAGCGCCAACCTATCTATGGTTCTTAAAGAAACATTTGTTGAGTTTTTGTGATCCCTAAATAATCTAACTCCGCGCTTACCACTATGCGCATAGTCTTCGCCAATAAATTTATCAACGCCATCTAAATACCATAAAGCACCACCACTTGAATTTTCATCAACAGTATTGGTTTCAAATGTTCCCGTCCACAATAAATCACGTCCCAAACGAACGGTACCAGCACCTTCATATCCACTTAACCAAAATCCTGAGGACAGGCTGATTATTTTTCCAGGAGCATGATTTTCTTGAAAAGGAATTTCTAGTTTCTCAGGCACTGAACGGCCAGATATATCTATTTCCATAGCCCCATCTTCCATTACAAAATCACCAAGATAGCGCCCTGCAGCTTCTCTAACAAGAAAATCTGCAAAATCACGAGTAATCCCTTTTGTTATATAATCTTCTATCAATAATGGTTCCACATAAGCACGAATTATCTCTCCCTTGCGAATATGAACTGTGAACAAAAAGCTTTGAAAAGTCTCCCAAAAGCGTTGATCAAACATAAAATTCCCCAGGCTCCAGGCCACAACACTATCATTATCCCAATCAAAACCACCAATAACATGAGGTGTATGGTTTATAATTATATCTGCGCCTGATTCTCTAGCGACGCTGGAATCTTCCAATACATTATTTGTATAATAATGATTGTATTCCTTACCGCCATGTATCATCATGACAACCGTGTCATACTTTGCTTTTGCTTCGGTTACCGTATCGCGGATCTTACTATCTCGGCAATATGCCGCCCCCCCTTTTCCTTCTTCGTCCGATGCAATATAACTGGGTTGATCATTTATTCCTCCAATTTGAGTACAAGCAATAAAGGCTATGGTTTGTCCTTTTATTTCTTTTACTAAAGGTTGCCAAGCTTCTGTTTCGTTCAAACCTGCACCTACATAATCTATTCCTATATTTTGAAGAGTTGCAATAGTAGTCGTAATTCCATCTTCTAGTAAGTCATACATATGATTATTTGCTAATCCGAATATATCGATTCCAGATTCTTTAAACGCTTTTGCAGCATTAGGATGAGTAGCAAACGAATAACTTTTATTGGGATGAAAATGTTCAGGTAATGGCAGGCTTAAATCATAATAAGCCAATTCAGATAATGGGTTTTCCAGGTTAAGAATACTAAGATCGGCATTTTCTAAAAGTGGCTTAATATAGCTAATAATTTCATTGTGTTCAGCTACACTGGGTTCTATAGATAATAATGCATCATCTAAATCACCATCACCGTTTTTATCAAAAAAACGTCTTCCCATCATAGTGTCTCCACCAAACTGTAAACTAATAGTCTCTCCATTATTTGCTGTTAAACGGAACAGAACGGCTTTATGTGGACTAGCAGCTCTTGTTCTAGACAAGTAATTCTCATGTGTGACCGTCACCCACTGGGCATTTTTGTGAGCAGTAATGTTAAACCAACCTTTGCCATCTGTAGTTCCATTACCATATTGGCTAGTAACTAGTGCTCCAGAGATAGGTTTACCATCCAGATCGATTACTCTTCCACTTATGCTTTCTTGGACATTCACCTCTAATCGAATCGTATCCATAACAACACTGTCTAAATCTAAAATCCCATTTGGATTAGTATCAACAGCGAAATTTAACTGATAAATCCCTTCTGGCAATACTCCCTTATATAAGATAAAAGAATCTACTGTAAATAAATTTCCTTGATAGCTGTTTTTTAATCCAGGTTTCCAACCATCAGTTACATCATAGTAATATTGGCCGAAACTTGTATCAGCATAAATCCACCAATCCGCATTTAAATTAGTCGAATCATCTGTTACTAAACTTAAGTTAATAGTATTAGTTTGGCCCCTAGTGAAAACTGCAGGTTCTTGTTTATGATTTAAACTGATATCGGGTATGGGTGAAACTGCCAAAATTTGTTGGGAAAACACTAATAAAAATAACAAGAAAATGAAATTAAACATGCCTTTTCTTTTTAAAATAATACTGTAATACAACTATAGACTAATCGAAGAAATATCTCTTGGTTAATTCCTTTAAAGGTACTATCGTTAAAGCAATTGCTCAATAGCGACTGGTTACAAACCAATTATGGTATTCAAGTCGGATATTTTGCCGTTTATCAACAATGTCGATATCGCCTTAAAGCAAAACTGAAGGTTGGTAATGGTCAATGTCTCATTTGTATAATGAAGAGGCAATTCAAGTCTGCCACAGAAACTCTGATACTGTTAGTGAGATAGGATTCCAAGCTTTACAAACAAACTTATAAAAAAATAAATTTTTTCCCAAAATCTGTGTAAATATTCTAGAGAGGTGAAGTAATAGACAATAAAAAAGCCTTGTAATCAATTGATATACAAGGCTTTATATATGGTGCCCAGGGCCGGAATCGAACCGGCACGGAGTTGCCTCCGAGGGATTTTAAGTCCCTTGCGTCTACCTGATTTCGCCACCTGGGCAGATGACTGGAGCGGGAAACGAGATTCGAACTCGCGACCCCGACCTTGGCAAGGTCGTGCTCTACCAACTGAGCTATTCCCGCAATATTTTTTGTCCACTTTATTGCATTTGTTTTTTACAATAAACTTTTATCTTGAATAGTATGGAGGCTGGACCCGGAATCGAACCGAGGTCGGCGGATTTGCAATCCGCAGCATAACCACTCTGCTATCCAGCCATTGTGAACAACTATTTTATCAATTTGGAGCGGGAAACGAGATTCGAACTCGCGACCCCGACCTTGGCAAGGTCGTGCTCTACCAACTGAGCTATTCCCGCGTTAAATTTGATGGCGTGTATTCTACTAACTCTGAAAATAATGTCAATAATTTTTTGTTAATCTTCTTGCATCAGTTTTGGCCAGGCTGAACGGAGATAATCAAACATGGACCAGAGTGTTAATGCAACAGCCACATATAAAAGAATAAATCCAATAGTAGCCGTCGGTAAGCCTAAAATTGGTTGAGCGTAAATCAACAAAATCAATGCTGCCATTTGAGCTGTGGTCTTTACTTTTCCAATGATTGAGACTGCCACGCTATTTCGGGCACCAATTTCCGCCATCCACTCGCGTAAAGCGGAAATGGTGATTTCCCGACCGATAATTATAATTGCCGCCAGGCTCATGTAGACGGCTTCAAATGAAGTTGGATTTTTATCAACCAACAGAATGAGAGCAACGGCAACCATAAATTTATCTGCCACCGGGTCCAAAAAAGCCCCAAAGGCCGACGTTTGGTTTAGTCTTCTGGCAAGATAGCCATCAAACCAATCGGTTATAGCCGCTAACAAAAATACTAATGTGGCTGCCATATAAGTCCAGTGAGCTTCCATATAGAAAAACACCACAAATACGGGCACCAAAGCAATACGCATAAGCGTTAGGGTATTTGGAATGTTATACTTCATTGTATTTAATCATGAAAATAATCATATATTTTTTGCGCCAGAGATTTGCTGATCCCTTTTACGCTGCTCAAATCTTCCACACCGGCTCTTTTTATCTCTTGGATACCGCCAAACTGTTTTAATAACAATTGTCGTCGTTTACTACCCAATCCCGGAATTTCTTCCAATTCCGATTTACTACGAGCTTTGCCTCGCTTTTGCCGATGGGCCGTAATGGCAAACCGATGTGCTTCATCACGAATCTGCTGCACTAAATGTAAAGCAGGAGAATTGGCAGGGAGTATAACTTTCTCTCCGCTATCAGGCAAGGTCAAAGTATCCAAATCAGGACGCCTTCCCTCCCCCTTAGTAACGCCGACAATCTTTACCTCATCAATTTGCAGTTCGTTAAGGACATCAACAGCTTGCGAGACTTGTCCCTTACCTCCGTCGATAAACAGAATATCAGGAAGTTGTGCTTCTTTAAGTTTTAGACGAGTATAACGCCGGGTCAAGGCTTGATGCATCGCTGCATAATCGTCTCCAGGTGTTATATCCTTGATATTGAACCGGCGATAATCCGACTTGATAGGACCATCCTGACCAAACACAACACAGGACGCAACCGTTGCTTCTCCGGAACTATGGCTAATATCAAAACACTCTATACGTTGTGGGAAAACCTCCAGTTTTAAAACGTCCTGTAATTGTTCATAACGGTCAATCATCTTGGCTTTATGTGATAAACGACTCTGTAATGATATGTCGGCATTAGAACGGGCCAATTCAAGCCATCGTGCCCTATCTCCACGTACTTTTGTCAAAATAGTCACTTTATTATCGGTCTGTTGTTGAAAAACCTCTTCTAAAACCGGAATATCTTCAATTTCATGATTAATTAAAATAATCGGTGGAATAACCCGATCAGTTTTTATACTATTTAAATAAAATTGGGTTAGAAATGCCCCCAAAATTTCACTGTCTGAAGACTCTTTAGTATTTTTAGGAAAGAAGCTTTTATTGCCCAAATTAAGCCCGTCACGGATAAAAAATACTTGAATACAAGCCATACCCGCTTGTGATGCCAAAGCAATTACATCCAAGTTACCTTTTTCATTACTGACATATTGTCGCTCCTGAACACGTCGTAGATTAATAATTTGATCTCGAAATACTGCCGCTTTTTCATATTCCAACTCTTTTGCCGCAATATCCATCCTCTTGACCAACTCGTCTATCACTTCACCACTTTTACCTTCCAAAAACAGTTTGACGTGTTTAACATCCTGGTCGTATTCATCTTCAGTCACTAAATCAACACACGGACCACTACAACGTTTAATTTGATACTGTAAACAGGCTCTGGAACGATTACGATAAAAGCTGTCTTCACATTGACGTACCGGAAATACTTTTTGTAAAAAAGCTAGGCTATCACGTACCGAAGATGCACTAGGATAGGGTCCAAAATAACGACCTGGCATTTTTTTTGCTCCACGGTGGACACTTAATCTTGGAAATTGTTCTTTGTCGGATAAATAGATATAAGGATAGGATTTGTCATCCCTTAGTAAAATATTATAGCGTGGCTTAAGCGATTTAATGAGATTGTTTTCGAGTAATAGAGCCTCACCTTCAGTATGGGTAACGGTAATATCTATCCGTACGATCTGCTTGACCATGACGGTCGTTTTGGGTGAACTTTGATTTTCTCGAAAATAGCTTGATACCCTTTTTTTCAGATTTTTTGCTTTGCCGACATAAATGACCGTGGACGATTTATCAATCATCCGATAAACGCCGGGTTTGGAGGTTAGGGTTTCGAGAAATATGCCAGCATCGAAGGGTGGGGTTTCTTTATCTGATACTGGCATTCCTATTACATGGGTTCAATTAAATTATAATGAATCGCTAAACGGGTTAAGTCCATATCCCCTTTAACTTGTAATTTTTCTAAGATTCGGGCTCGATAAGTACTAATGGTTTTAGGACTTAAACTGAGATTTTCGGCGATAAAACTCGATTTTTCACCTTGCAAGATCATCATTAACACTTGCATTTCTCGCTGCGAAAGCCGCTCGAACACATTCACCTCTTCGGAGTGTAAGTTTACCGCCATACCCTGGGCAATTTCAACACTAATATACTTTCTTCCGCAATGCGCTTCTTTTATTGCTCTGGCCATTTCAGTAACATCGCAACCTTTGGTTAAATATCCCATAGCTCCAGCTTTAAAGAGCTGTTTAGGAAGGTTGTTTGATTTACTAACGGTACAAATTATTATTTTCAAATTGGCATTTTTAACATGCAAGCGTTTAGTGGTTTCCAAACCACCCCAACCAGGCATATTCAAGTCTAAAAGTACCACATCGACTTTATGCTCTTCTATAAATTCGAGTGCATCTTCTCCGGTTGAACACATTCCTACTATTTCAAAGTCATCCATGTCATCCAAAAGGCGAGTTATACCTTGTCGGACGATATGGTCATCATCTACAACTAAGACACGTATCATAAAAAAATCCCCTATTCCCCAAAAAAATCCATTCAATAATAATAAATAAAGATCGAAACAGCAATACGTATCAATGGTTATGGATGTGAAATAGTTCTCATAAGGTGTTATATCTTTGTATTATAAATAGATAGATAATTAAAAAAATCACATTTTCCAAAAAAAACGAATGAAAATTGATGTATTAAACATTTTTTATTATTATTAATAGCATGAAACGAAAAATGCCTCCTCCTGTACATAGACGCAATTACGAGGACAAAGAGAAAGCTGAGCTCTTGGAAGAAACCAATTGGAGTGATGATTTCAGTTGGCCTCAAATCGAATATATGGCAGCCTATTTTGAAGTTTATGATGTCCCACCTGAAACGATTATTCTTTATGAGGGCAATAAACAACCCCCTTATATGGGTTTAATTATCGATGGTCGTGCTCGTATTTTAAAAATTGATGTTCAGGGTGAGAAAAAAAATCTTGCCTATATATCCAAAGGGAAAACTTTTGGAGAAATGTCATTAATCGATGGTTTACCCAGTTCCGCTTCGGTTATTACTGAAAGTGATGTAACCCTTATGGTTTTAAGCTTTGACAATTATCAACGTTTAATCGAAGATAACTCCGCGGCAGCCTGCCAATTCCTCTCTAAACTTGCCCGACTGATGAGTTCCCGACTGCGTGAAACTAGTTGTAAATTAGTAGATTTTTTAGAAAAAGATTAATTTTTAATGACAACCATAGAACGACCTCAAAATGATACGGCAATTTTCCCAGCCACGGAACAAAATTTTAATATTGTCGTACTGGAAGAATCTCATTCACGTCTAGTGCTGTGTGATATTAGTGCTGAATGGTGTGCACCTTGCCAGGTTTTAATGCCACTTATCAGCAAGGTAGCCAAAAGCTATGAAGGACAGTTTTTACTTGCTACTGTTGATGCCGATGAAAATATGCGTATTGCCGGACGTTATAAAGTAAGAGGATTTCCCACAGTGGTTGCATTTGTCAATGGTGAGGAAGTCGATCGTTTTCATAGTGCCCAACGGGAACCATTTATTCGAGAATTTATTGATAAACATATCTTTTAGACATGTAGCAAAAGCACAAGGCTCCTTAAGTTTGAGAGAAATAATTGTTTAAATATTCATCGAAACCGATCTTATCGTTTTCTTCAATCTTTATCTGCTTATCGAGTGATTCCTTAGCCAACTTGGTAAAGAAGTTATTTTCTGTTTCTGTTAATGAGATATTTTTAAAATAATGTTGATGTAGTTTCGACATTCGACTTGCAAACCTATGAAAGCTATCTTCATTTTCTGTCATTTCTGCTAACATTTTAGCCGATGGGGTTAGCTCTGGATCGTTAATTTTATTGATTTGACGGGTTAAAGCTTGAGTATAGGGTTCCCCTTCTACTTTTAGATCCAATAGCTCACAAAGAGCATACATATTTTCACAGATCTCATTAGCCCAATCTCTTAAATAGATATCCTTATCTTCATGGCGTAATTTTAATTGTGGAAAACGTCCTCGGTGAGCCACCAACATTTCATTATGGTCAATCTCCCAACGCTTATCGAGACGAAAAATCTGACTCTCATGCAATAAACAGAAGATCAAAAAAGCCTCGAGAAAATATATTTGGCTTTCATTGACACCAAGAGGATCATAAGCATTTACATCCAGGGAACGTAGTTCAACATATTTCACCCCCCTTTTTTGTAAAGCCGAAGTAGGCTTTTCGTTATCATTGAGTAATTGCTTAGGTCGAATCGTGGAATAATATTCGTTTTCGATCTGCAAAATATTGGTATTTAATTGTATGTATTCACCATCTTTTTTCAATCCAAGCTCTTCGTATTCCTTAACAGAGGTTTGAATGGCAAAAGTTAGGCTCTGAATATAAGCATCAATATCCTTATAACATGCCTTTATTCCGATTTCATTTTCTTTATTGTTTTGATATCCAATATCTCCCATCCGTAACGAAGTAGCATAGGGCTGAAAAAAAGTACCTATATCAAACTCATCCAAACTACTTGGTTTACCACCCAAAAAGGATTTACAAACGGCGGGAGATGCGCCAAATAGGTATGGAACCAACCAGCCGAAACGCTGTAAATTTCTAATTAATTGAAAATAGCTATCAGAAATGAAATCCTGGCGGTGCAAGTCACTCTGTTCAATATCTTTATAAAAATCCCAAAACTCATCTGAAAAGGAAAAATTGAAATGTACGCCCGAAATAACCTGCATTTCACGACCATAACGTAATCCCAGACCGTGTCGATAAACCGATTTCATTTTACCAGCATTGGATTTTCCATATTGAGCAATAGGAATGCTGGTTTCACCAGCAATAATACAGGGCATACTAGTCGCCCATAATATTTCATCCTGTAAATTTTGGTAGACATACTTCTGAGTATTTCTTAAAAAATTAAGCGCTTGCTGAACATTATTGTGAGGTGGAGTGATAATCTCCAGCATAGCCTCTGAATAATCCGTAGTTATGTAGGGATTAGTCAACGGCGAACCTAATGCCACAGGGTGCGGAATTTCGGAAATCCGCCCTTCTCTATTTACCCGTAAACTCTCTTTTTCCAGACCGATTAAATTATTTTGAAAAAGACGTCGAGGATCATTCTGGGAGAGCTGATTAAGGCGCTGATAATATTTTTTGTACAAAAGAAATCCTATGAACTTTCCTGATATAAAGTACTTTGTTTGTAATGTGTCAGCATGTGGCGGATTAAAACCATAATCACTGCAGATATTGGCAATGCTACCAAAACGCCGACAAATCCAAATAATTGACCACCCGCCATTATAGCAAATATTACTGCTACAGGATGCAAACCAATCTTATCTCCGACTAATAATGGAGTTAAAAGCATGCTCTCTATCATTTGGCCCACCATAAAAACTAAACTTATTGGAATAAGCAGCGAGAGATCTTGAAATTGCATGATGGAAGCGACGATAGCGACGGAAAACCCGACGATAAAACCTAAATAAGGTACAAAACTGACCGTACCGGCCAACATACCAATCAATAGCGAGAAATTTAGATCGATAAACCATAACCCAACGGAATATATGGTTCCCAAAGCAACCATAACCGATAACTGGCCACGGATAAAAGCTGATAATACCTCATCGGATTGAATGACAAGTTCTGCTACTTTACCTTCAATACTTCTAGGCAATAGGTTGTGTATATTTTCAACCAAAATATCCCAGTCTCTTAATAAGTAGAATCCGATAACCGGAATCAATACTAAATTTGTTAAGAACAGTAATAGAGCCATACTGGACTCTGAAATCGAAGCTATTATTTTACCGGCCAATCCTCCCACACTAACCCAATATTTACTAATAGCCTCTTTAAAAATTGATAAGTCAAACGCTTCATTTTCAAAACCAATTTTTTGCAACAAATTTGGTAAGACATTATTTTGAATAAAATCAATATAGCTTGGTAATACTTGGATCAAACCCTGTAATTGTTTTTGCGCTAAAGGAAATAAAATTAATAGGATGATAAATAGTAATAAGGCAAAAACAACGAATATGCAGGCCACAGCCATGGTTCGAGACAATTTCAAGCTTTCCAATTTATCAACAAAAGGATCGCCGATATAGGCCAATGTCGCCGCTATAATAAAAGGTGATAAAATTGGCGAGAGTAGGTAAAGTAGCCAAAATCCGGTAACTGCCGAAGCTATGACTATCCATTTATTTGATTCTAACAAGATAATTTGCCTAATTAACTAACCAGTATTCAACATCAGGAACAGGCAGCGAAATGGTTTTGCTTTCTTCCTGATAATCTTCTTTGGCTATGGTTTTAGTCGAAGTATCATTGTTCTGCAAGTTTGTTGGAGTTGTAACGTTATTATTTGTTTGAGTTTGCGCAACGTTTTGAGTAACCGCCCCTTTGTCTTCAGGAGTACCATCTAAGATTACCGGGGTATATTCTAATTGCCCATTATCCCTTTCGGTGCTACTGCTTTCAACCTTTTGCAGTACATTACCTAGATTAAGAGTTTGTAATAGGTGTTTTTCAGTACTTAAATATTCGACTTCATACAACAAACTATCACGATAAGCAGCCAATAATTTCGACTTTTTTAGGGCCGGTAATTTTGCCAAATATTTTTTAACTTTCAAAAAGCCCTGGAAATCGACCACATTATTGACTTGGATTAACAAACTATTTTGTTTATTGTCGGCGATTTGAACAGCGAAGCGGGTAGCCAAATTATTGGCCAAACGATCCACACCGCGACTTAATAATACTGCCAAGTCTTCATTACGTACTTGCCAATTGCTATTTTCACCTAAAATATACAAACTCCAGTTACCAATCCAAAGACCGCTAGGTTCACGAAAAACTCGCACCGCCAAGACCGCTTGAGTATGATAACGTTGTGAAGCTGCCAAGATAGCATCAGAAAAATTTCCCCAAAGATCGGCTATGGTTAAACGATTTTTATCTTCCAGATCACCGAATGGTACTAAGATGGGAATACCGCGAATTTTTGCTTGTTTTTTAATCGTCTCAAAAGGTTGTGGAGATACTGCTGGAGTTAAAATACTACGTTGTCTGTTTTCTTCAATAGATAGCCAAATCAAGGTATTAGGACGTAAACTATCCCATACTGGCAAACCATACTCTTTAAGTAATTGATTTGTCTGCTGCTTATTAAAGCGAACCCAAAATACTTTTTGTACGGGTGTTTCCTGTTGATTTTCTGTTTCTTGACTATCTTCTACATCCGATTCTAAGGCTGGTTTTGTTTCTGAGGTGCCGATAGCTTCTGGGCGAACTTCCACACCAGATTTATTTTCTGCTTGACTGAGTTTCGATTCTGATGTCGTTTGATCAACCTTAGTATTACTTTGGGGATCTTCGGTTGTTTTTTCTTTTAACAGGTTTTCATAACCAAACTTTTGAACCAGATTTTCCCCATTAGCCAATAATTTTTTTGAGTCAGCTATAGCAAGAAATTCTCTTGAACCGGTAACTTTGTAAAGGACTTCTCTAAAAGCCTTATAAACCAGTTGCTTTTGATCAGGATTTTCACCATAGGCTTGTTCAGTTTGTATTGACGGTTCTATAAGGACTCGAGCCTCATAAAGATTTTCAATATTGTCAGCAGCACAAGTGGAAAAAATAGAGATAAATATGATCAGCAATAAAAATTTTACCGATGACAAACAAAACCGGGTTAGCATTGATTTGTATTTTCCTAATTTTGTTCAGCTTGGCACTCGGCACAAACGCCATAGATATATAAACTATGATCGGTCATTTTAAAACTATATTCCTTGGCCACTTTTTTCTGACTTTTTTCAATAGTTTCATCATAAAATTCTTCTACCTTGCCACAGGCAGTACAAACCAGGTGATCATGATGTTCACCGCGATTTAATTCAAAAATAGAATGCAAGCCATCAAAATGATGTCTTGTTACCAGTCCTGCCTCTTCGAATTGAGTCAATACCCGATAAACGGTCGCCAGGCCAACATCATCACCTTGATTTAAAAGCAACTTGTATACTTCTTCAGCGCTAAGGTGTTTTTCGGTATCAATATTTTCGAGTAATTCCAAAATTTTGATACGAGGTAGTGTTGATTTAAGGCCTGCTTTTTTTAGATTTGTATTCTTCACATTGACTCCAATTTAAAATAAAATTTCCTTCAATTTTCTTTTGCGCTGTTGTATTGTATCATTTCATTTTAACAAGAAAAACAGAATTTCTAAATGCTAAATAAAACTCTAATAATTATCTCTATCATTTCTTTATTTTTTATTTCTGGCTGTGCTAAATACCGAGTGCATAAGATAAGCATTCAGCAAGGTAACATAATCGAGCAAGAAAAAGTCAATCAGCTAAAACCGGGAATGAGAAAAGATCAAGTTCAGTTTGTTTTAGGAACCGCAATATTGAAAGATATGTTCCACAAAGATCGCTGGGATTATTTATACACTTATAAACCAGGTTATGGTCCTCAAGAAAAAAAGCGTTTAAGTGTTTATTTTAAAGACGATGCTTTAGTCAACATAGTCGGAGATTTTTATCCTCAATCAAGTACGGTCGAAAAACAAAAAATTGAGGAAGTCGTGGTGGTACCAGTCGGTGAATACCAGCCTAAACAGGAGAAAAAATGGTACCAAGGTTGGTTTGATGGTTTAAAATGGTGGAAAAAAGATGAAATCCAAAAGAATAAGCCAACTCCCGGAGAACCAGAACCTGGTCAAGGCGACCCTAATATTAACTTTCCTCAGAGTGAGAAAAATATAAAATAAACAGAATGTATAGATGCCGTTTATGGATAGCTTCCAGGCATCTATTTTCTAATGGCGGCCTTTTAATTAGGATGAATTCAATTCTTAACTGGCCAACTTTTCATCTTCGCTAAAACGAAATGCTTCCAGTTTCCAGTCATCACTAGCTTTATCGACTATTAACTTCAAACAGGCGCTTCCACCGTGAGTTCTTGTATATCCTGCAGCACCTGGGTTTACCACACAGATTGAATCATGGGAATCATCAATAACCTGCTTATGGGTATGACCGTATACGATCATTCGTGATTGTTCGTGAGTATTTCTTAAGTCATCATGACAAGGTTTCTTCATATCATGTTCATGACCATGTTCTATTGTTAAAACTCCACCTGGGAGTTTTAATTGAACGGTTTGTGGTAAATTTCTAACGACATGCCAATCTTTAACTTCCCATAAATAGGGTTTATCATTATTTCCACTAACAGCAATGACGTGAGATGTTTTTGGTTGCATTGCTTTTAAGACATCCATATTGCCAATATCGCCAGCATGAATAGCAATATCACAGGTTTTCACAAACTCAATTACGGATTCATCAATATCTGAATGGGTATCGGAAATAATCGCAATTTCTAAATAATCATGCTCGCTAAAATCGAACTTTTCATTCAATAACATATTATCCATCACATCTCTAACTGATTGGTTATACATAAGAATTTTAGCAATTTGATAATAATTCACTTAAAATTCAGGTGCTATTTTAAACAATAAATGGATTGAGGGAAAATAAAATATCCTAACTTTTTAAAGTCTTTTTTTAAGAAAATCATTTAAGCTATTCTTTTATCAATAGATTTTTTATGTGAAAGAACAGCAGAATTTTTTTGTGAGAAAACGAATCTAGAAATTATTTTTGCCTTTTTCTTCCGCCATAACTTCAACTCCCATGAGCTCTTTATAATACAGCGATACTGGATTAATACCCATCTTGAATAGGTATTTGTTTTACATTTGAATAGCCATATGAAATACAGCTTTAACAACAAAACTTATCAATAGCGGAATAACATAGGTATGCAAAGAAAGAGATTGAATGGCTTATTCCAAATGCTCTTATGATAATAAGATATCCTGGAACAAGCCACACATAAAAAGATTAAACTTTACTTAGAGCGTCAAATATTTTGTCACGAATATCATCAACAGAACCGACGCCTTCAATATGCGCATACTGAGGAGCACCAGCTTCACCGCCATCAGCCCAAGAAGAGTAATACTCAATCAATGGTGCAGTTTGGTCATGATAAACTTCTAAACGTTTTTTAACCGTATCTTCCTGATCATCTTCGCGTTGAATTAAATCTTCACCGGTGACATCATCCTTACCTTCAATCTTTGGAGGGTTATAAACAAGATGATAGGTTCTGCCCGATTCTAAATGAACGCGTCGACCACTCATGCGTTTGATGATTTCTTCATCGGCCACGTCGATTTCCACAACACAATCAATTTTAACGCCCTGCTCTTTTAAAGATTCCGCTTGCGCTATAGTACGCGGGAAACCGTCGAAAAGGAAACCGTTAGCACAATCTGCTTCGGCAGTTCTTTCTTTAACTAGCCCCAAGATAATATCATCTGATACTAATCCTCCAGCATCCATCACTTTTTTGGCTTCAAGCCCTAATGGAGTGCCGGCTTTTACGGCAGCCCTTAACATATCTCCAGTAGAGATTTGAGGAATATTATATTTTTCGGTGATATTTGCAGCCTGTGTACCTTTACCGGCACCAGGTCCTCCTAATAAAATTACGCGCATGAGTACAACTCCATAGTTATAATTATTTAATTGTGACTATGGAACGAATCGTTAAAATCGACGTTTCGCCCCTTAGAAACATTTTAATTTTGTAGTCCACTAGGATGGGACTTTTATCAGAAAATCTACATATATAAAAAGGAATAGAAAGCTATTCCTTTCGAAAAAAAATTAGAAGCACGGTTTCTCAGGAGCATTTGCGTATTGCTCCACCCCTAACATAATTTCACGCTTGGCTTCTTCAACACCAACCCAACCTTTAATCTTTACCCATTTTCCTGTTTCCAGATCTTTATAATGCTCGAAGAAGTGAGCCATTGTATTAAGCAATGTATCCGGTAAATCTCTAAATGAACTAACTTTGGTATACATCTTGGTCAAAGAATCAACAGGTACAGCTAAAACTTTAGCATCTAATCCCGCTTCGTCCTCCATTTGTAACATTCCGATAGGTCGACACGAAATCACTGAACCAAATTTTAATGGTAATGGAGTCACCACTAAAACATCAACAGCATCGCCATCGTCCGATAAGGTATGAGGAATATAACCGTAATTACAAGGATAATGCATGGCAGTTCCCATAAAACGGTCAACAAACATTGCACCGGTTTCTTTGTCAACTTCATATTTGACCGGATCACTATGAGCACCGATTTCGATAATTACATTGACTTGATTAGGGACATCTTTACCCGTACCGACTCTATCTAAATTCATATATTAAACCTATTAAAATTAATTAATTTTGCTAACAAACCGAGGTTCTAAATCAAAGGGGGTATTATCCATATATAATCGGAGATATACAACCTTAATAAAGAAATTTTATATTAAAAATAATGAATAAACTTAGGATTTATGCATCAATTAGAAATGAACCTAACGATTCTTGAGGTGGGATATATGAAATGAAAATTAGTAATGCCTCTTCGCATTACTAATTTTTCCTTTGTTTTAGATGCTAGTTTTTAAATATTAAAAACCTTGACCAATTGATCGAGTTTTTGCGACAACTCAAGTAAATCGTGGCTAATATGATCAATCTTTTGGACATCTTCTGAAGTATTAATCGCTTTATGATTAATATTGATCATATTGTGGTTGATACCCTTGGAAACAACTTCTTGCTCCTCGGATACTGAATTCATCTTTTGATTCAATTGATTAATTTGATCAATTTTTTCGGCAATATCACGAAGTGCCAAGGCTGCTTTTTCCACGTGTTCAACACCTTGATTAGCAGATTCTTGAGATTTTCCCATGACTTCCACCGATTCTTTGGTGCCTTTTTGCAACGACTCAATCATTCCTTGAATTTCTTCTGTGGCTTCTTGAGTTTTGGAAGCCAAAGCGCGAACCTCATCAGCGACTACGGCAAAACCACGTCCTTGTTCACCTGCACGAGCAGCTTCGATAGCGGCATTAAGGGCTAATAAGTTAGTTTGTTCGGCAATTCCTCGTATAACATCTACTACTGTTGAAACCTCTCCACTTTTTTCGTCTAACATCAAGGTCACGGCTGATGCCTGTTCGATTTCCTGTTTCAGATTAGCAATAGAAGCAATAGCATGTTCGGCCAAATTAACTCCTGATTCTGCTTCTTTATCGGCTAACAATGAAACATCAACTGTCTCCTGAGCGCTACTTTTAACGCTTAGCACAGTTTCTTCCATTTTCTCCATTGATTTAACCACTAAATCGGTCTCTTTTTGCTGTGCTATGGCAGCGTCTGAGGTATTTTGCGAATGCGAAGAGATGTCTTGCGCTGAACGATGCAAACGATTTGTAATGTCGATAACTTGTTGAACCGATACCGCAAATTTATTCAACATTTTATTAAAAGCCACAGCCACCGAACCAATCTCATCTTTGGACATGACGTCAACCTTAGATGATAAATTAGATTTATCTTCGATTTCACGGATTTCATCGTGCAAACGTTTTAAAGGCTTGGTGATGATTTTCCGAAACAGATAAAGCATGATCAATAGACCCAAGGTGAAAACAATGACTAATATTCCAGCGGTTTTTAGCAAGTTATTGATAATCGTATCATCCATGTGCTGCAGCGAATAACTGATTCTTACCGCTCCTAAAACGGTATCTTCAGGAACAACATGACACAATAGACAATTGGTACCACGGTAATCTTTTTTAGCTAACATAGGCGTTACGATGTTTAAAACCCTGCTGCCATCTACGTTTGTAAATTCAACAACCGATTCCCCCTCTAAACCACGTTGATCCAATTCATCTTTCACAACTTCACTTTTGTTTCCGGGACCAAAAATTTTTTTGATTTCTTCTGTGCGGATAATTCTGGCATCTAATATGTTAGGGTTTGATAAGATCTTTTCTCGCAAATTTTCACGATTTCCCATTCCCCCTGTTAACATTAGGATATTTAATGAATCAAACCACATATCAGCAGCATCTTGAGTTTGCTCGGTAATAACTTTGTCAACCAAACTTTTTTCGCTGTCAAATTCAATTAAAATAATAATCGCTAGAACCGCAACAAAAATCAAGATGAGAGATAAATTGACTTTGGTTGCAACACTATATTTTATCTCGATGGCATTCACGTTAATTTCCAATTGTCTAAGAGGTATCTTATATATCGACAGGTCAAATTTTTACTTTAATACTTAAAGTGCTTAATCATATTAAAAATCATCTCTTTTTTATAGCTATTTTATTCATACAGGGCATGAATTTTTGTTATATTTACCGATTTGCCATAATGCGGAGTAAACATTGAACTCTATTGAACAGAAAACCATGGCCATAGCAGGCATTTTTCAACATTGTAAACAAGTAAGAGAGATCGCGACAAAAGGCGTTGCCGATAACGAAAATTTACGTTTTGCTATTGAAACTATATTGGATACCGAACCTGAATCCACAGAAACGCTCTTCAACGGCCCAGAAGGTATCGCTGATGGCTTGCGTTTAATAAAGCAACATAATAACGGTAGCGATGAATTGGAAATTACCCGATATGTCATCACCGTATTATTTTTAAGTGGCAAATTGATAAAAAGCAACTCAATGTTAAGTCAGTTGTCCAAGGGTATAAACACAGCAAAGGAACAGGTTGAATTTTTTGGCATCGAACACAATAATATATTCTCCAGCTTAGGTGGTTTATATAGTCAAACCATTAGTACTCTTAATCCAAGAATAATGGTAAGTGGTGAACAGATTTATTTAAATAGCACTGAAAATGCCGATCGTATTAGAACGTTACTTTTGGCTGCGATTAGAGCCGGGATTCTCTGGCGCCAAATTGGTGGAAGTCGTTGGCAATTATTATTTCAACGAAAAAAAATAGTCAAAACAGCAAGCACTATGCTTGAACAGCTACATTAGGGAATAAATATATGAGTTGTTATCAGCAACTTTCCGAAATCAAACAACGTTTAGAACAGAAAATTTTAGGCCAGGAAGATCTGGTCAATAAACTTTTAATTGCCTTGTTGGCCGATGGTCATATCTTGGTTGAAGGTGCTCCCGGCTTAGCTAAAACTAAAGCAATTCGAGAATTGGGATCACTACTTGAAGCGGATTTTCATCGTGTCCAATTCACACCGGATTTATTACCGGCTGATCTTACAGGTACAGAAATTTATCGCCCCCAGGATGGTAGCTTTCATTTTCAACATGGCCCTTTATTTCATAATCTAGTCCTGGCTGATGAGATAAATCGAGCTCCTGCCAAGGTTCAATCTGCTTTGCTGGAGGCGATGGCAGAAAGACAAATCACGGTAGGTCGAGAAACATATCCGCTATCCCAGCTGTTTTTGGTAATGGCTACCCAGAATCCTATTGAGCAGGAAGGTACTTATCCTTTACCTGAAGCGCAACTTGATCGGTTTTTAATGCACATAAAAATTGATTATCCCGACAACAGTGCAGAAAAAGCAATTTTGCACCTAAATCGTAAAGAAGCTCAGGAAAATAAAACCGTTGAGCAAAATCAGGAAAATTTGACTGCGTTATCACAAAGCGACATTCTTAAAGCCCGCCAAGAAGTATTGGAATTACATATGGCAGAGGAAGTTGAAGATTATCTCCTCAGTCTTGTTTTAGCGACCCGAAATCCACAACCTTATAGCGAGCAACTAGCACGTTGGATTAATTATGGTGCCAGCCCACGAGCCACCATCTCTTTGGATCGATGCGCCCGCGCCTATGCATGGTTGAATGGAAAAGATTACGTATCACCCAGTGATATTCAAGCTGTCGCACCGGATGTCTTACGTCATCGCATCTTACTATCCTTCGAAGCCGAAGCTGGAGGGATAGATCCTGACCAATTTATTCAATTGCTTTTATCAAATGTAGCTATTCCTTAAATTCAATTGTTAACTGAAATGTCAAATTGGAAATCATTTTTTAAAGCAGCTCAAAAAAAGCCTTCGACGCAAATAAATCGCAGCAAATTGGAAGTTAATCTGCAGGAGTTAATCGCTTTTCGCTACCAATCCAGTGGCTTAGATTTTTCTTCGGCTTTTTCCAATATTAAGAAAGCTCATTCTTCACTGTCTGGAGGGTATCGCTCACCATTCAAAGGAAGAGGTCTGGATTTCGATGAAGTGCGTCCTTATCAACCAGGCGATGATATCCGCAATATAGATTGGAATGTAACGGCACGTAGTAATCGCGTGCACACCAAGATATTTAAGGAAGAACGGGAACGCCCGGTATTTTTATTGGTCGATTTTCGAGACAGCATGTTATTTGCAACGCGTGGTCACTTGAAAAGTGTTCAAGCGGCAAGGTTTGCAGCTTTATCTGCATGGATTGCAGCAGATGACCATAATCGTATTGGAGGAGTTATATTCTCTGAACAGGAACAATATGAACTTAGACCTCAAGGGGGACACAAAGGCGTTTTAAAGTTTTTTAATCAACTCAGCAAAATTCATCAGGAACGACTCAATCCTGACCGAAATTCTCAAAATAATAAAATTTTTGAGCCCATGTTTTTATTCAAACGTCTTAAAAAAGTTATAAAACCCGGTAGTTTAATCATCTTTATCAGCGATTTCAGTTTTCTGGATGAAGAAAATTTACACCAAATGCATTATTTGGCCAAACATAATGATTTTATTGCTACTTTTATTTATGACGTCATGGAAATGGAACTTCCTCCTCCTGGGAGCTACGCCATCACTGCCGACAACGATCCGGAACATAAAATTATCCAATTAGATACCAGGGATATGGGATATAGGAATGAATACCGTCATCACTTCATACAACGAGATAAATTTTTATTAAACACCTTTAACCAGATTGGCGCACATTTTTTGCGACTGGCCAGCAATGAAGATCCCGTTCAGGTTATGACTCAATTTTTAGGACATGGAATTAAAAAAGCCAGAGTCGCTAAAAATAGATTTTAGGATTGTCCAAGATGGCTGCTATTCAACCCAATTTATCCAATCCTCTCTCTGAATTAGCCGACATTCAATTACCGCATGCTGTCGGTATTTGGCCTCCTGCTCCGGGATGGTGGTTATTAACCGTCCTGATGATAATAGCGCTCTATTTCTTGCAACGTCTTTTTCGTTCATTATGGAAAACCCGTTGCTATCGCAAAGCGCTATTAACCGAATTACAACAGGTAAAAAGACAATGGCATAAGCAGGACAATGTCATTTTGACTGCAGCCAAATTATCTGCCCTATTACGACGCTATTTTATGGATCAAGACAAGCGCCAAACCGTAGCTTCATTAAGTCAAAATAATTGGTTCAATTATTTACACAAAAAACTGCAATTTGGTTCGAATTATAAAGAGCTCTTGTTAGAACTGCCTTATCAAGATCCACTGGTAAAAATTGACATTAATGAAAAAGAAAAATTCAAAAAAGAAATCAATTCTTTAATCGATATTCTCAATAAACAATTTAAAAAAACCAAAAGACCAGGGAGAATTTGACATGTTTAGTTTTGCCTGGCCATACTTATTTATATTGTTACCATTACCATTTCTGGTTTGGAAATTTTTCCCCAGAGTATCGACACAACAAGAACTTGCTCTACGGGTTCCAAATATCAATGCCTTCACCTTTACACATCAGCACAATCGAGGAAAAAAATTTAAAGTTTTAAGTAGCAATCTTCTGTTTCTGGCAGTCATTTGGTTATTATTATTAACCGCTGCAGCTAAGCCTCAATGGGTTGGAGATGCGATTAAATTACCTGTTTCCGGTCGAGATCTTTTACTGGCAGTTGACCTCTCTGGCAGTATGGATCAGGAAGATATGCAGATAAACAACAAAATGTATAATCGACTCACAGCAAGTAAACTGGTCTTATCGCAGTTTATTCAGCAACGAAAAGGCGATCGATTAGGACTTATTTTATTTGCCGATCACGCCTATTTACAAACCCCGCTCACCTACGACAGTAAGACTATAGAAACTATGCTCATTGAGGCAGAATTGGGTTTAGCTGGAAAAAAAACCGCAATCGGCGAAGCTATCGGCCTGGCAATTAAACGAATCAAGGATCTTCCCAGCGAGGATAGTAACTCCAGAGTTATGATATTGTTAACCGATGGTGCCAACACGGCCGGCATAGATCCGTTACAAGTAGCCAAATTAGCGAAACAAATTGGTTTAAAAATCTATACCATCGGTTTTGGTGCCGACGAACTAATCGTTCGCACTATTTTTGGACGAGAAAAAATAAATCCTTCTCGCGATCTAGATGAAAAAACATTGCAAGCGATAGCTGACATCACAAGTGGTAAATATTACCGGGCACGAGATACAGAAAGTTTAAAGAATATCTATCAAACCTTAAATGAATTAGAAGCAATTGAGAGCGACAATAAAGTTTTCCGACCGATAAAGACTCTGTATTATTGGCCGCTAGGATTGGCTTTTATTGTTACTTTATTATTTGTTATTTTTAACCATTATCGCAAAAATAGTGCTTATAAACCTGAAATATGATTGAAAACTTTCATTTTATACGACCACTTTGGTTTTTGGCTCTGATTCCAGTTCTACTGGCTTTTGTTTTATTGTTAAAACAAAAATCTTATTCGCAGGGATGGAGCAAATTCTGTGATCAAGAATTATTAGAGTATTTAAGTATTAGTAGCGGATTTAAACAAAAACGTTATCCGTTGTTTTTTTTAACACTGGCTTGGTTGATCAGTGTATTTGCCCTTGCAGGTCCAAGCTGGCAGAAAATTGAAACACCTCTTTTTAGCAGCAAAGACTCATTGGTCATTATTTTGGATCTTTCCAATTCCATGAATGCTGAAGACCTTAAACCCAGTCGTTTAGCTAGAGCTCGACATAAACTTACCGATTTATTAAAAATGCGGCGCGAAGGTCAAACAGCTCTTATTGTTTACGCTGGTGATTCTCATGTTGTTTCACCATTAACAGCCGACAGCAACACTATATTATCGATGGTCCCCATTTTAAACAGTAGCTTGATGCCGGTACCGGGAACTAACCTTACCCAAGCAATACAACATGCCATCCAACTATTCAAAAACGCTGGCGAGTTTAGAGGAAAAATATTATTGCTTACCGATGGAATTAATCGTTCAGATCAAAAAGAAATCAGTAAACAAATAAAACTTGCCAAGGAATCCGGTTATATAACATCTATTATTGGTATCGGCAGTCCTGAAGGTGCTCCGGTCGCTTCTTCGCAGCAAGGAGGATATCTAAAGGATCAACAGGGTAATATTTATATCAGCCGTTTGCAATCCGAGAAATTAACCCAGTTAGCACAACTTGGAGGCGGCCAGTATCAGACCATAAGTGTTTCCGATCAAGATATTAAAAAGCTATTGAAAAAACCACAGCAAAACCAATTTGATCAACTACAAAAAGAACAACAACAAATTAAACATGACAAATGGCAGGATGAGGGAATCTATCTGGTATTAATTTTGCTTCCTTTTGCATTACTGGCTTTTCGTCGAGGTTGGTTATTGCTACTGGTGATTATTATCACTCCTTTCTCAGAACCCAGCTATGCTTTGACTTGGGATGATCTCTGGTTAAGAGCCGATCAACAGGGTTCACGCGCTTTTCAACTGGGCCAACACGAAAAGGCAGCCGAACAGTTTAAAAGTCCGGAATGGCAAGGCAGCGCTTATTATCGTGCCGGCCAATACGATAAGGCACTACAAGCTTTTAGTAAATCTGAGTCTCTCGAGGCACGCTATAATAAGGGCAATACATTAGCCCAAATGAATCGTTTTGAGGAAGCTATAAAAGCTTATCAGGAAGTGTTAGAAGAAGAACCACAACACCAGGACAGTCTAAAAAATAAAACCGTTCTAGAAAAATTTCTTGAGCAACAGCAACAGCAACAGCAACAGCAACAAAATAAAAATTCTGATCAGCAAAATCAACAATCCGATCAAAACCAGCAGCAATCACAACAACAGAAAAATCAGCAACCCGATCAAAAAAATCAAGAGAATGAACAACAACAGGAGCAAGAGCAGCAGCAACAATCATCTCAACAGCAACAACAAAATGCTGAGCAGCAATCTCAATCACAACAACAAAAGAAGCAACAAAATCAGCAGCAGGACGAAAAGGAATCAAAGCAGCAAGCAATATCTGAAACGGAAAACGACACAACTGAAAAGGAAGAACAGGAACAAGCAGAAAAAGCAATCGATACACAGTTTTCCAAACTTAGTGAAGAACAGCAGCAGTCAATGCAACAATATCTTCAGCAAATTCCTGATGATCCCAGCTATTTGTTAAGAAGAAAATTTTATTTAAATTCAAGACGTAATCCGCAGCAACAACAGGACACTAATCCATGGTAAGGTTTGTACTTGTAAAATTTTTATTGGCTTTTACTATCAGCCTAATCGTACTACAGCCGGTCTACGCTAAATTAAAAGTGACTACCGATCGTACGGTACTTTCCAGTAATGAAAGCTTTACTCTGGAAATAGAATCCGATCAAAGTGGTAACCGCCCTGAACTATCCGTACTGGAAAAAGATTTTGAGATCATTTCACAAAACCATAGCCAAAACTTTACCATAATCAACGGCCAATCATCCCGCAAAAACATCTGGACAGTACTTTTAATGCCTAAACGCGAGGGTGAAATCGTAATTCCAGCAATTCGTTTTGGAAAAGAGGAAAGCCAACCGATCAATTTGGTCATCCACAAATCGGTAAACCCACTGAAAGACCCTCAAGCTAAAAGCTCCGTCAATCAAAATGTTTTTATTAATATTTCCATTGAACCAAAAGAAAAGGTTTATGTACAACAACAAATCTCATTGACTATCCAAATCTTTACCCGTATCCAGCTGGCAGAGCCTTCTTTAAGTAAACTAGACATACCCGATGTGCTATTTGAGCAGATTGGTGAAGACAAACAATATACCAAGATTATTAACCAGCAAAGCTATCAGGTGATTGAACGCCAATATGCACTATTCCCGCAAAAAAGTGGAACAATGCAGATCCCAGCGATAAAATTTGAAGCCATGAGTGTGTCCCGTCGTAGTTCTAATTGGCCATTTTTTTCCAATCAGGGTAAACCCATTCGTCGATTGAGCGATCCGCTTAGTGTTACCGTTTTACCCAAACCAGATACCTTTAACGGCATAAATTGGTTACCTGCGGAAAGTGTTCAAGTCAGCAGTAAAAAATCTGATCTAACCGAATTAAAAGTCGGAGAGTCCTTAACCATTACCGATAATATAATGGCTCAAGGCGTTCTGGGAAGTTTGTTACCCAGCATTAATTTTCCCAAAATATCAGGATTGAAGCTTTATCCTGATAAACCACAAATTAGCACCAATAGTTATAATGGGAAAATTATCGGTCAGCGCGAAGAAAAAGTCGCTATTATTCCTACCCAAGCAGGAATTTATAATATTCCCATTCGCAAGCTAAAATGGTGGAATACCAATAGTAATAAAATGGAAGAAGAAATTATACCCGGTTTTCAATTTAAGGTGGTTGGAGTTTCTCCAACTAACACCACAACAGTTCCAATCATCCAAGCTCCCGTACAGACTCCTATTCCCGTTCGCCCAAAATCGAAACCAAGCAAACCGATTACAATGATTAACCAGGGGTACTCTTCTTTAATAGAAAACCCTTGGTTCTGGAGTACTATCCTGCTAGTTATTGTCTATTTCATTAGCCTTATTCTTTACTGGCTTAAAAGATCAGCTAACAAAGCTCCTAATAGTAGCGAAGCATCGCCTCAAAACAATGAAAAACAATTACTTAATGAATTAGCCCAACATTGCAAAAATAACTTAAAAAAACCAGCCATGCAAACGCTTTTGAAATGGGCAAATAACCACTTTAACAAAGACCAGGAAACTAGCTTTAATAGTTTAACCGAGATTATTAAAAAGATTTCCAGTCCCGAGTTAATTAAAGAGATAAAAGATCTAGATGCAGCTATTTATGCTGCTGCACCGGATGCGGATTGGAAGGGGCAAGACTTATGGCATGCGGTTAAGAGCTTTTTAAAGGATCAAGCCGATATTGAACGACCGGATGCTTATAAACTCCCTCCTCTAAATCCTTAGAATTTATCGGCAGGCAGTTATAATTTTTAACGACTACAATAATCAACGATATTGGCGCAGATACCACCACTCAAACATACGTTTAAGCCAGTGGAAAATCCGCATATTAGGCATCACCAAACTATGTTTCATGGTACGTGCTACAAGCATTCCTTTATCATGGCTATCAACAATACATAAAAGTTCCACTTTGAAAGTTTTATGCGCTTGCTTTCCTTCCAATTCTGCGAGAAGATTTTGAACTGCGGCTTCTGCCTGTAAATCAGCCATATGGGCTTGTTTTGGCATCCATTCCGGTCCCGGAAAACTACCTGAATCACCAGCAACATAAACCAATGGCATTCCTTTAACTTGACAATACTGATTAGCAACGACCAACCCACCCTCTGAACGAGGCAAATCGGTATTATTAAACCATTTATTTCCGGTCATACCAGGCATAAATAAGATTAAATCAGCCTCAAATTCACTGCCTTCGGTAATCACTTTATTTTCGGTGAACTGTTTCATTTTATGACCTAAATGGGTATCAATGCCTCGTTTCTCCATTTCTGTAAGTAAGCCTTGTACAGCTTTAGGTCCCAACCGTTGTCCGGGACTCTTGGCAGGAGTAAAGAAGATTAGCTTAAACTTTTCCCGCCGCCCCTCTCTACGTAATTGGCTATCGATTCCAAATAGAAACTCAAACATCGGTCCACCACGCATAGCACTTGGTTCTTTAGGATTCCCTGCAAATCCTATCGCAATAGTACCACTATCCATTTCCTTTAGACGATCACGGATTTTTTCTGTAGCCGCAATTCCCTCACAGGGAGTAATTGCGTTTTCTATACCGGGCAATTTTTTAATAAACTGTCCACCGGAACAAATAATTAAACCGTCGTTTTCAATTTCACCTTGAGTAGTTTCCAATATGCGTCCATTATTTTTTAATCCCGTAGCATCGGCCTGATGAAACATTACATTCATTCGGCGAAAAAAATTATCTAACGGAATAATGAGATCTTTGGCTTTTCGGATTCCTGACGGTATCCATATAGAACCAGGCAAGTAATGAAATTCATTTTTTGGGCTAACAACTGTAATTTCCAGATCCTTACTTTTCGCTCTAAGCTGTTTTATGGCAGTAAGAGCTGCAAATCCGCTGCCCACTATGGTTATTTTTTTCATTAAAAACTCCATTATATACCTTTGAACTAACAAGGTTTTTTAGGTGAAAACTCGATTCCTTAATGTGCAGTATTATAAAAAATTAAGTGCTATTATACTACTCGAATCTTTTTTAAATTGGAAAGCTTAGCCGTTAAAGGATCCCTATTATTCATGCATAAAAATTATGCGCAAATCCGCTGGCTGGAAAGTGGAGAACCCTATTCTGAACTATTTGATGATATCTATTTTTCTCACTCGAATGGTTTAGAGGAAAGTGAATACGTTTTTATTCAACAAAATCAACTGCCACAGCGCTGGCTTAAGCGAGAAAAGTTTAGTATCGCTGAACTGGGATTTGGCAGCGGATTAAATTTTTTAGCCACCATTAATTGCTGGCATCTAAATTCACTGTCAAATTCCTGTTTAAATTATTTCAGTTTTGAGAAATATCCTTTTTCGAGAAACGACTATCAACAAATGGCAAAATTAATTGACAATCACTGGCCTCACCTTTCCAAATACCATCAACTTCTGGCTCAGTTATATCCCCTACAAAGACCTATACAGAATATTTACTTAATGGATGGAAAAATTAAACTGACTCTTTTTTATGATGATGCTTGTACCGCAATGGAAAATTTAGACACCCTAATCGATGCCTGGTATCTAGATGGATTTGACCCGAAAAAAAATTCTCAATTGTGGAACCAAAGCATTTATCAACAAATTGTTAAACATAGTAACCAACAAGCAAGCTTCAGCACTTATACTGCTGCCGGCCATGTGCGTAGAGGATTAAAAGAAGCAGGTTTTGCTGTTAAAAAAGCCAAGGGGATTGGTCAAAAACGGGAAATGTTGACGGGGATATTAGAATAATAAACTACCATCCCAACTTTTTAAAAAGTTGGAAAATTCTTCACCTGTAATCGGCTTACTAATATAATAGCCTTGAAAAATAGAACAACCTTCTCTACTTAAATGATTCAAAACAGACTTCTCTTCTATACCCTCTGCCACAGTAACCATTTTCAAATGTTTTGCCATGGAAATAATCGTAGAGACTATCGCCTTATCATTGGGGTCTTTACTAGCATCACGAATAAAGGATTGATCAATTTTTAACACATCTAAAGGCAGATTTTTTAAATAAGATAAAGAAGAATAACCTGTTCCAAAATCATCCATAGCCAAACGAACACCCATAGCTTTTAGCTGTTTCATTTTTTCTATGGTATCTTCTACGTCGGCAATTACTATGCCCTCTGTAATTTCCAATTCCAATTCAGACGGTTCCATCTGATGATAACGCAAGGTATTTTCAACAAATTGGATAAAATTACTATCCCTAAATTGTTTTGGACTAATATTAACAGCAATATGCTGAATAGCATTTTTTAAATGTAATTGTTGCCAAGCTTTAAACTGGCGACAAGATTCTTGGACCACCCACTCCCCAATATCAATAATAATCCCGGTTTCCTCTGCTACTGGTATAAAGTCAGCAGGAGAAATAATTTTATTATCCTTAATCCACCGAACTAATGATTCACAAGCTAAAACCTCTCCACCTTTTGCCACTTGGGGTTGATAAACCAAACAAAGCTCTTGGTTGGTAACGGCCATACGCAGATTTTTTTCCAAATGCAAACGATTATCAGCAGCCAATTGCATCTCTTCGGTAAAGAAACGAACATCATTACGTCCCGCTGCTTTAGCGTGATACATAGCAGTATCGGCGTTTTGGATAATTTTTTGACTCTCATCGCCTGGGCGAGGAAAAATGACTACACCAATACTTGGTGAAGTATGTAATTCATTACCACGGATACTATAACTTGCTGATAGCTTGGCTCTCAAACTATCGGCGATAATTTGTCCTTTAACTGCTGCCTGCTCCATATCTTTATCCAGTTCGGATAACACAATAACAAATTCATCACCGCCAATTCGAGCCGCCATGTCTTCAAGCCGTATTCTATCGGTTATCCGTTTTGCAACCTCTACCAATAGTTCATCGCCAACGCCATGCCCTAGAGAATCATTAATATATTTAAAATTATCCAAATCCATAAATAATAAAGCATTATAGAATTTATGCCTTCGAGCTCTGGAGATGTCCTGATTCAATCGTTCTGTTAACATCCGCCGGTTGGGTAACGAAGTAAGTGAATCATAAAAAGCCTGTTTTTTAATCTGCTTTTCAATTAGTTTATGTTCACTAACATCTATTAAATAGCCATGAAAATAGCTTATTTGACCATCTTCTTTTCGAATAACCGTAGTAAAATCGTTTACCCATCGAATCCCTCCTTGTCCATCGATAATACGGTATTCTTGCTCAAAGTGATCAACATCAGTTTCAATATTAACCAGAATATGGTCCTGATAACCTCGAACATCATCGGCATGGATAAAATCCATAAAGTGGAAATTGTTATCAATAATATCTTCAGCATGATAAAAAAACTGTTCGTATAAATTCGGAGATACATATTCGACCGGATAGCCGTCACGATAATCCAGTTTAAAAACCACCGATGGTCCGGCTTCAAAAAGTTTCTTTTGCTGATCTAGCTCACGTACTGCGAGTTGTTTCTTCTCTACTTGCTTTTTTAAGGCATCTTCACGCATAACCGATGGTGAAACATCGTTGATAAAAATAGCACAATAGTTAGATTGTCGAGATAAACCGATGGGAACAATATGAATTGCCTGAAAAATTCTCTCCGATTTTTGCAAATCATTGGATTTAATCAACTTAATGGGATTGTAAAAAGGAAAAGGATGCCGATTTAATGCATTTGAAACAATAGATGGAAATCCGTTTATTCCTGCATTAACGATAGCCTCATAAACTCGGCCACTTTTTAACTCCGGAAAAATATCCAAAAATTTTTGTTGTGGTATCGCTGAATCTATTTCCGGACAACTGTCGATTACCCATTTGTTAACAAAAATAACATTTTCATCTTTATCCAGCAAAATTAAACCGCTATTAAGACTAATCAGTAATTTTTCTATTAGTTCAGTTTGCTCCAAAAAGGAGGTATAAGCAGACATTAGTCTTTAAAATCCTTTTAACCGATTCCCGATAGTATTTCTTGCAGACTTTTTTGTAATTTTTGTAGTGAAAACGGTCCTAGAATAAAGGCCATATATCCAGTAACCTCACTTTCACTAAGAGTCATATCGATAGTAATTAATAACACCACATCATTTTCAGTGGTTAAATAATCGCTTAATAAGCGATTCGGAGTATCCAGAAAAAAGTGAGGTAACTCCACGGTAATAATTTTTTTCATGGAATTGGAAATAGCACCGATACAAGCATTCAATACAATATTTCCTATCTCTGTTAAAGCTTCCTGCTGCATTTCGGCTATCAACTCATCAGAGAGATGTTCACCCAGCATTTTACGTACCACTTCCATGCTGCTCTTTTCTGGAAATAATAATAACGATTGGGCGTCAAAAGGTCCGTGCATAACTTGTCCTACAGCACATATTTGAGAATTACTGCCCAGATAGTCTTCCATCTCTTGCTGACCAACAAATTTTACGTGCGGAACAGAAAGCTTAACTTCCTGGTTTACCATCTTACTTAAAGAGTTGGCCGCCCGTCCAACCCCGAGGTTAAAAAGTTCACCCAACAAATCTTCTTCTAGTTCTGATAGTTTTGGCTTGTTATCCACTGAAATAATCCGTCATTTTTTTTATAACTTCTTCGGTTATTGGTTTATGAAAGCAAGCAGCCCCCAGACGCATTGCTTTTTTTATAATATCTTCCTGAATATTGGCGGTCAAAAGTGCCATAGCTTTAGTCGGATGCCCCGGCTGTAACCGTTCTATTAATTCCAGACCATCCATTTCGGGCATATTCACGTCTACAGAAAAGTAGTCGATATCACTATTATCGGCCAACTCTAATGCTTCATATCCCCCACCTGCTTCAATAATATTCCAGTCCGGATGTAAAGCATTAATTTGTGCTTTTATCATCATTCTGGAAACCTTACTATCATCAACGATTAACACCGTTGGCTGTTTTTCTGACATCAAAATTACTCTTGGTTAATCCTATCAATGAAGTATATTGAAGGCACATTCAGTTTACAAGAGTACCTTGGTCCAATTAACAAGGACATATTATGGTCATAAGGGTATGCCAAACTTGAAAAAATTCCCATTATCCTCAACTTAAAGTTTAATATTATATTAATATGTAGTAAAATTCGCATATACTTTTTGTTAACCCAAATTAGAGGAGAAATTTATGACAATAGAGAAAGCTTTAATGATTATGGGGGGTAGTATGGTAATCCTTTCTGCCCTTTTGTCTAAATATCATGATCCTTTATGGATATGGCTAACTGTTTTTGTAGGTTTTAATATGATACAAAGTTCATTTACAGGATTTTGTCCACCCGCTATTTTAATGAAAAAATTGGGTGTGAAGAGCGAAGCACAAAAAGCCGTTGAACAAGCCGGAAAATAAATGTATAAGTTTTGCTTCGCTATCTTGTTACAGTTTAATCAACAATCTGAAGAGTTAAAATGATGAAAATAAATAATTACATGAAGGTAACATCTCCCAAAAAAAATAAGGGTTCTTCCGACACCTTTTATCTTGGTTTTATTTTTGTTCTTATTGTCGGCGGTGGCTATTACATCTATGATGATATGCAAAAAAATGCTCCGATTCCTGTAGCAAATACGACAGCACCTGCCGAAGCCAAACAAGCTACTCCAGCCCCAGTGGTTGAAAATATTGCTGAAGAAAGCCAACAAACAACTGAAGCAAAGGTTGAAGCGACAAATCCCGCACCAATCGAAACGGCTCCGGCAGCAGTCGAAGCAGCAGCTCCAGTTGAAGAAGTTTCAGCAAAAACAGCTCCAGTTGAAGAAGTAACCAATTCAGCTCCAGCACCTGAACAAAAAGCCGAGCCTGTTGCTACAGAAACAGCAGCTAAGGAAGCAAAAACCGAAGAGCAGCACGTAGAAGCTAAGGTTGTTGAAGAGCAGCCTGCTCCACCGACACAGCAATCAACTCCAGTGGTGGCCGAAACCCACACTAAGCAGGAAGTTTCTCCAACAGTAGAAGCACCGAAAGCAGCTGTAGCTCCAGAAACTGTAGCTAAGGAAGGTCAGCAACAGGCCGCAATGGACCATCATCCAATGTACGGTCAGCCTGGCATGATGCCTCCTAGAGGATTTATGCCCCCTAGACCACGCATGATGTATATGCCAGAACAGCCAGACTTCTCAAATGATACTTATGCTGCTGAAGAATATATGGCGCGTATGCAAAATCGCTACATGCCACGTGCGCAAGAAAATTATATGCCTCGTCGTCCCTATTATCCTAATAACAGCCGCTATTATCCAACGGAACGTCCTAATCGTCCCCAGCAACCTCGCTACGGATATTAATTTCAATAATCGAATTTAATTCGACCGGAAAATGCTATAATTATCTTATCTATTCCCAGCTGAACTCTCAGCTGGGAAGCTTTGAACTATTCCTAATTTCGAGGTGAAACATGCCTTATTTTGTATACAAAATATCTCCCACTGTTGCCAATTTAGTTAAGCCTACTGAAAAGCTGGCTGAATTTGATAGCTATAAAGAAGCGCGCAATCATGCTCGAGATTTGCGTGAAAAAGATCAACAGCAAGACGGTGAAACGTATAAAGTTATTTTTGCCGAAAACCCTTTAGATGCTGAAGAAAAATTAGCTGAAGTCCGCGAGGCCCCCATATTGGCCGAATGGGAAAAATAATCGCTACCACGAATGGTAACTGCTCACGCCGTTTAGGTTTTGTTCTAGAACAAGGCATTTGGTACGGGGCACGCAGCCCGGAGAATGTGAGCGTATAAATGATACGTGACCATTCGAATACGGAAACAAGGTAGTTATGGGACAAAAGATGAACGGGGCGAGTAGTTAATTAACATGAATGAAGATCAATACCGTCAAACCTATCATGAGGTAAATCAGCAACGCTGTGCCTTTGAAAAGCTAGTATTATTGCATTACGGTAATTGTCAGCATGCCGAAAAATTGCTTCTGGCTGAGCGTGAAGCCATGGCCTGTAACTCTGCATCGGCTCAGAAACAGTGCCTGGTATTATTAAATGATTTGCGCCAAAATGCCCGTTTCTCGCTACAAAAAACTCAACTCGATGGTCCTCTCCCACATGCACAAGAGATTAAGGTTCAAGCCGGAGGCATATTTGGCTTACAACAGAGCTTAAAAGAACAAGATACTGCCGATATAAATAGCTTAATGGACGACAGTTTAAAGTTTGAGAGTGACAATGCCAGACCCATTGATAATGTTTATCACGTTATTCAACAAGCTATTCAGAAGTATGGTGAGATTTCGCAATTTCCATTTAGTGAAATTGCGAAGTCCATCATCCACTTTCAATTGCCCAAACGAAACAAACGAAGAAAAAAATAGGATCTGGGTAGACTAGCTATTTGAAGGTTTCTGAAAGTTAACGGCCTGGGATTGCTGTTTCTCGTCTACAAAACGGGGTCTGGATTGATTTTCAACACCCTTTTCTTCCAATAATTCCCTTTCACGACTCGCAATAAGCCCCAAACACATTTTTATATCATTCACTGTTGCCTCAGTTAATGCGTGAGTTTCGCCCGGATTAGGGGTGGTGTCTTTAATAATATTAGCGAGTGTTTTACGCATCGCTACCATAATTTTCTGCTCTTTTGACAAGCTTTCAAAATCCATAATAATTCTCTACGATTGATTATAAAAGGCTGAAAAACTCAGCTTCTGCTTATATCTTTGCCGCCAAGACTAAATACTTCGTCCCATAGCACTTTGAAACAACTGGCTTTGTTCACTTGTGGGTTGAAACCATTTTAACTTCTCGTGTAGTGTAACCACACTACCAACAATAATTAAGGTGGGTGGTTTTACCTGTTCACTTTCGACAATTTCAGGCAATGTAGACAAGGTTCCAATATGAACACGCTGGTTCTGAGTGGTACCCTGTTCAACCAACGCCGCTGGTGTATCTCCACTTAAGCCATTGGCAACCAATTCTCGTCCTATCACTTTAACCGCTTGCAACCCCATGTAAAAAACAATGGTTTGATGAGGATGGGCCAAAGCTTTCCAATTTAAATTGACGGTACCATCTTTTAAGTGCCCAGTGACAAACACACAGGACTGGGCATGATCTCGATGCGTTAAAGGTATCCCACCATAGGTAGAACAACCGGTTGCTGCCGTAATACCCGGTACCACTTGGAAGTCCACATTGTTTTCCCGTAAGGTTTCAATTTCTTCACCGCCGCGACCAAAAATAAAAGGATCTCCTCCTTTTAAGCGCAATACCCGCTTGCCTTCCTTAGCCAACCTAACCAATAATTGATTTATATTTTCTTGCGGCATAGCGTGATTATTGCGTTCCTTACCCACATAAATCAGCTCCGCATCTCGACGGACCATATCTAAAATACCTTGAGAAACTAAGCGATCGTAAACTGCAACATCCGCTCTTTGCATTAATCGCAAAGCCCTAAAGGTTAACAAATCGGGATCTCCAGGACCAGAACCGACTAGGTAAACCTCACCTTTATTTTCACTATCCTGTTCTTTCCCTAACTCTTCCTGCAAGGCCCTTTTAGCCGCATATTCGTTACCTGCAAACATTAATTCGGTAACTTTCCCTTCTAGAATTCGCTCCCAAAAATGACGTCTTTCACGGGTGGTAGTAAACTTCTCTATAACCTGAGTTCGAAAACTATCCACCAAGCGTGCCAACTTGCCAAATGCAGCAGGAATATAACTTTCTAAACGAGTCCTTAACAAGCGAGCTAATACTGGCGATGCTCCGCCGGTAGAAATAGCTATTTGAATAGGCGAACGATCGACAATGGATGGCATAATAAAACCGCACAAGTCAGGAGAATCAACTACATTTACGGGTACTCCTTTATTACAGGAGACCGATGATATCTCTTTATTTAAACCTCTATCATTGGTTGCAGCAAAAACTAATACGTTCCCATCGATATCTTCAAATTCAAACTCACGAGCCCGATGCTTTACTTCTCCCCTGGAAGCCAATTCATTTACTTCATCACACAATTCAGGGGCAACGACTAAGACTTTTGCTTTCGCCTTGAGTAGCAAATGAATTTTTCTGGCCGCAACCGAACCTCCGCCGACAACTAAACAAGGCCGACCTTTTAAATTCATAAATATGGGGAAAAAATCCACAAGTCTCTCCAATAATAATGATTGAGTAGCAAGTTTAATTCCTGATTCAATTTTTTGGCATTGATTTGAAGCAGAAACAACAAAACCTTTTGTAATTTAACGATAACTAGAAATGACTATCCCCCGGACTCATTTCAAACAAATCGCGCGCTATTTTAACAAAGGTTCCAATTCATCATCCATATCTAATTCAGATAAATCATCAAATCCACCAATATGTTTATCGTCAATAAATATCTGAGGCACGGTATCTCTACCACTTAAGTCCTTCATTTCTTGCAAGATGTTGTCATTATCATCAATACTAATTTTATCGATATTAGCTCCCTTGGATAGCAAAAGCTTTTCGGCATTTCGACAAAAAGGACATTCCTGAGAATAATACATAACGACTTTGGCCATCTGTTTTTCCTATTATATGGTGATATTTTGCAATATTTGTAATTGTTTGATTACCACATCGGTAACCGGCTTAAGCTTTTTGCGCATCAAACTGCCAATGGCTGTGGATTGCGAAAATACTGGTATGGTTACGGCATGTGACGTTCGAGTAAGAATAATTATCGCCTCTATAGCCGTTCTAAACTGCGGTGCTTCCTCAATTATTTCTTTTAACGTTGTCGATTGTTGATAGTCACTATAACCTTGCTCTAAAAGTTGCGCAGCAAAAGCACTAATACTATGGATATCCCTGGCATCAACTCTGTCTTCACTTAATCCTACTGAGAGTTGATATTGATTTTCCCTGGCTTCGGTTTGGTTGCAATAAACATATTTTCGAATTGATTCAATTAAAGCCACGTAAACTATTTGGTTCGAAGGTCGTTTAAAAGTCAATTGGGCTGTTTTAAGAAAAGTTTGTCCCTTGGAAGAACATAGCTGTAGTAATTTTTCGGCATAGGGATTGTGTTTTTCAAACAGGTTATTTAATTGTGATTTAATCGTTTCATAATCGGGATGGGCCTCAACGGGATCGGGAATATCGTCAGGTATTGTATCTAAAAAACCAAGATATAAGGTATTTTTGGATTTGGCTTTTTGCCACAAAGCATATTTTTCTTGCTGCGAAATTAAACCCGGCTGTAACACCAATCGAATACTCTCCAACATATTCGCGGGTTCTTCTTCAAAAGGTAAAAATTCAATTAAAAACTGAGCCAGTTCTTTGCCAATATCGCTATTTTGCAGGTTGCTATTAGCCAACATACTCCGTGCACTATCCGCCGATTGATATGCCCACCAAGCACTTACAGCCAGCTCCGGAGTTAATTCTCTGGAATTAACGACAGCTATGACTGCTTCCGGTTCACCTAATAACAATAATTTATCCAGTTTTTCACCACGCGCTTCTCCCATACGATTCCAACGCGTTATATAGGCAGGAAAACCACCAGCCACATCCAGTATTTTATTGGACAAAAAATCTCTGATCAGCTTTAGATAGCGCTCATTCTTTACCGTTGGGTTGAGTACAATTTTCGCTTCGCCTTTTTCTGTTAACGCATATAGTAGCATTTTACCTTCATCAAGGCGTATAGCTTTTACCTGCTGTGCCATTAACACATTTAAACGTAAACTGTCTTCATTGGATAATTGCATATTTATTTTAATTCAATTGAATTCTTTGGCCCCAGGGAACCGGTAATCGTCCTTTTACCAGCCATATAACAGGATATAGTGGTTGTTGATTAGGAAAATCACCTTCGGCATCGGTAAAATATACCAGAAGATCGGGATTAAGATCCTGATTTTCAACCCAATCGAACACCGGTCGAAAATCGGTTCCACCGCCACCGGAAAACATTTTGGGTAATACAAATTCTTCCCAGGGCTCATATTCCCAAGGACCATCCGGGTCGATATTGGCATCACAAGCCAACAGACTAACTTTGGCCCGAATTTGAGCTTTAATTTGATTAATTTCGGCTAGAAATTCTTTAAGTTCCGAAGTAGCAATGGAACCACTGACATCAATTGCAGCAACCACGTTAACTTGATGACTGCGTAATCGGGGAAAAATTGCTGGTTCACCTCGTCTACTGGAAGGACGTGAGTAACTATAATCTTCTCTTGCCGTTGCCGTCATATATCTAGCCAACAACATACGCCAAGGTAATTGCGGTTGTAATAAATGGTCAACCAGACGCATTAAAGCCTGACTCAATTTCCCAGCCTGCATGGCCTGTTGGGCTGCACCAGCCATACGTTGTTGCCACTGAGTGGTTAAACTCTGTACTTCATCATTATTTAATTGTGGTGGAGGCTGATTTTGCTTACCATCTGGTGTCTGTTTTCCTTCCCCAGATTGTCCCTTTCCTTGTTCGGCATCATCTTGTTGCTGTCCCGACAATTTTTGAGACTCGGTATTTTTCCCTTCCCCTTGATTGGATTCTTCACCCTGCTCCTGATCGCCTTGTTGATTGTCCTGGCCTAATTCATTTTGAGCGTCATTTTCATTATCACTTAACAAGGGATAAATCTCTTCGGCACTCATGCCTTCATAATCCCACATTAGCATGACATTAGGAGGTGCAGTAAGCCCCTCTCGAACCAAAATGGGGTTAATAGCATAATCGCATGCTAGATCCCAGCGATGTCGGATTCGATGTTGTCGTCTGGCAAAATGTGACAAAGCACAGTGTAATGCTTCATGTGCTAAAACAAATTGTGTTTCGGTTGGTTTTAATTGTTCAATAAAATCGGCATTGTAGTAGAGCTTTTTCATATCGGTGTAGGTCGTCTTACACCATGATTCATCACCTTCTACCAAAGGTAATCGTAATACCAAAGCTCCTAGAAAGGGTTTATCCAGTATCAATTGCGTTCGTGCGGCACTTAATTTAGTTTCCAGATCGGCAGACATTGTTGTGCTCTATCCGTTAGCTGTAAAGCATAATATCGGCAATGGCATCAGCCCAATTAACAAATTCTTCGACAGCAAACAATTCTTCACCCACTGCTCTATGCATATCAGAAACCAACATGACTCCCATCTCTTTTTGCGGAAAACTGGAAGCATATTTCAATATATTGGAATAAGTATTGTTCGCTTCATCCGTTCCTTTAGCTCGGATGGCTCGACCAACCAGCGCCGAAGCTACAGCATACTGTAAATCGATCTCTTTGGGTGTCGGTACCGTTTCCCCTTTGATAATGGCATCCAAGTCAGGCATCTGATCCAGGTTAGCAATAAAGGCATTTAATTCAATACCTGCAGCCGGACCGACACAGGCTTGTAAAGCACCGAGGAATAGTTGCGGTTTTTTATCAAACTTATGCAGCGCATTGTGAACAAATTCCCAAGAACGTGGCGTCGGAAATGCTACAGGATTATGAGCCGGGTCAAAATCAAATAATAACTCCGGACGAAAGCGCAAAAAGGCAATAACTCGTTCATCGATACCGTTTTTGTAGGCCCAAAGAACCCAATCATCAAGATTGATATCGATTTCGTAATGGGAGAAACGATTCGCCAAGGGCGCTGGCATGCTATAAGTAACACCGCGATCACCCTGACGGTTTCCGGCGGCAAAAATTGCCCAGCCAGGAGGTACCATATAATCACCTAAACGGCGATCTAAAATAAGTTGATAAGCGGCAGCAGAAACGCTAGGGGGGGCCGAAGTAATTTCATCAAGAAACAATATTCCCTCTTCGCCATGTTTCTCGGCATTAGGCAACATGGAAGGAATGGCCCACTCAACGTTTTCGTTTTCTCTAAACGGAATACCACGCAGATCACTCGGTTCCATTTGTGAAAGACGAATATCAATCATAGGACGTTCATGTGTTTGAGCAACCTGACTAACCAGTTGTGATTTACCCACTCCGGGAGGTCCCCAAATCATAACAGGAATATGATGACCGCTACGGGTACTTTTAAATTCTTCATCAAGAACTGTAAATAATTGCGATGCTCGCATAGTCTATCCTAAAACCCTGCCATTTTTAGTAACCGTTCTGCCTCATTAGGATCCTTTTCAACCCCATTACCTTCTTTGTACATTTCTGCCAAAACCGTCATGGAACCGATCAGTCCTCTATCGACTCCTTTTTTAAACCATTCCACGGCTTTTTGAGGATCGGCTTCAACCCCTTCTCCTTCGAGATACATAAATCCCAATCCATGCAAGGCCAGGTCATATCCCGATTGGGCTGATTTTTCCATCCATTTCAACGCTTCAGCATAATCTCTATGCACCCCCAAGCCATTTTGATACATAACTGCTACCCGGTGCTGTGCTTCCGAATGGCCAAGTTCTGCAATGGGGTATAATAATTTTATTGCCTGAGTAAAATGTTTATCGGCCAATGCGGTTAATCCGCTATTGAATTCCATCTCTTGCGCTTCAGTTAAATTCATCGTTTTCCTCTTAAAAAAGACGCCATTAATATCTGAGTATTTTAGTCAACTATTTTTATAATACCCGTTTTAGCAACGGAAGAAAAGCCCCAAAAATTATCAAGTAGATTGAATAAAAAATATGTAAGCCTTTCTAGATATTTCATGGCAAGCTTAACCTATCCCTTTTGAGCAAGATTTTTTCTGGTATTTTTTATGACGGAAATGTAACATAAGCAAATTATTATATTTTGTAGCGGTCATCTCTTAAACTTTAATTTAGTTGACCAGAATTTTAGCAATATGTGAGGAAAAAAATAATGGACTCTACTTATCATGATTTTACAGTAGAAATGGAATCTAAAAATGTAGACCCAGAATATATACAGGGTTGGCAAGGCGGTTATGTATGTAACCCCGAACGTGAAGAACAACGTGTAACCGATGCTTACAGCGCAGGCTATGAACATGGTTTAGAAAAGAAGACTGATGGTTATACTGATTTTGTTCAATAAAATCGAAATGACATACTAGTCGAATAAATTTTCGACTACAGTTTAAAAAAGCCAAAGTTCATCTTTGGCTTTTTTTTGTCTATTAGAATAATCGAATGAGCAGCTTAGGCCATATTGCTAAAGGCAGGCTTAAATATTCCCTCAAATCCTTTACGTAGATTTTTTACCAAATCCTTACCATCTATTTCCACCACTTGATCCTGAATCCAACGATTATGTCGTTCCCCCATCACATCAGACAGCTTACCACCTAAATAAGCATACATTTGAAAACTGGGATTCTGTTCCTCTTCATTAAAAGGCAACTCTGAGTAATCAGCCAAACGTTCATTAAACTGGTTGAAAAACTCTTCCTTATAATCTTTTACCCCAGCGATATCTTCCATACTTGCCTGGTAGGTACGAGCGAGGTTTTTTATCATTGCTATAACAAACTCTTCTCTATCTTCCGGAATGGTCTCAAAGCACCAACGATCACAAATATGCGTGGCAAAATAAACAAGTTCTTTTATCACATCCATTCTTTGTGCCAAAGAATCGGTTTGAAAGTCCTCATTTTCCAAATGAAGTAATGTTTCCTGCGAAGCACGCCAGCTTATAAAGGCCATAGTTCCGGCGTTTTCACTTAAGCTAGCCCTACCTTTTTTGTTTTCACTCCACCATTTGGTATTGATTCTCACCACTCACTCCTGTGCCTGTTGTTATCAAGCAATATTATGAACTATACGGTCCAAGAAGAAGTGATTTTCCATCCATTTCTTCCGGCTTGGTTAACCCCATCAAATTTAATACGGTTGGTGCAACATTTTTTAAACTACCCTCATTGGATAGTTTCCAGGCTATATCGTCAATCACCAGACAAGGAACCGGATATACTGTGTGTTGAGTATGAGGGTCTCCCGTTACCGGATCGATCATTTCATCACAATTACCGTGGTCAGCAGTTAAAATCACCGAATAACCTTGTTCTCGGGCAACATCGATTACTCTACCGGCTTGGGTATCCAATGTTTCCACCGCTTTAATAACAGCTTCGGGAACTGCAGTGTGCCCTACCATATCACCATTAGCAAAATTCACCACTATGAAAGCATATTGATTACTTTGGATCGACTCAATTACCTTATCGGCCACCTCGGCAGCACTCATTTCCGGCATCAGATCATAGGTAGCAACTTGTGGAGAATCAATCAGTGCACGATCTTCACCTGGATAAGGATCACCTTTACCGCCGTTGAAAAAAAAGGTGACATGAGCATATTTTTCAGTTTCTGCACAATGCATCTGTTTTAAACCATTACGAGATATCACTTCTGACAAAGTGATTTTCGGTTTATCTAACTCAAATGCGTAGGGAAGCTGAAAGCGTTGATCGTATTCGGTAAAACAGGTCACATCTACCGGTCTAAAGTCCTCTCTATCGAAGTCATTAAAATTTTCCTGAAATAAGGCCGCTACCAGCTGTCTAGGCCTATCTTTTCGGAAATTAAAACAAATTACCTGATCGCCAGGCTGAATTCGTTCACCACCCTCGATAAAAGTTGGAACAATAAATTCATCGTTTTCTCCAATTTCGTAAGCCATTTGGATAGCATCAACAGGACTTGCAGCTATACGCCCACTACCCTTGACCATCGTCTCCCAAGCCTGCTGAGTACGTTCCCAGCGATGATCTCTATCCATAGCATAATAACGCCCTGAGATACTGGCAATTTTTCCTTTTTCAGCCGCCAGAGCCGCTTCTACTGACTTAAGGGATTTCAGTGCTGAACGTGGTGGACAATCACGTCCATCGGTAATCATATGGATATTCGGCGTAGCACCATGAAGGGTAGCCATTCTTATCAGCGCCAATAGATGATTAACATGACTATGAACTCCACCATCAGATACTAAACCGACTAAATGAACAGGACGTTCTGTTTCGGCGGCCTTTTGTACTGCATTTAATAGTATTTCGTTTTTAAAAAAACTGCCATCAGTGATTGCATCATTAATCAAAACTAAATTCTGTTTCATCACAGAACCACAACCTAAGGTCATATGTCCCACTTCAGAATTTCCCATCTGGCCATCGGGCAAACCACTGGCACTTCCTGAAGCTTGTAATAAGCTATGGGAATTATGAGAAAAATACTCATCCAGCTTTGGAGTATCGGCAATAGCTATGCCATTATTGATTTTTGAGGGATTGGTACCGAATCCGTCCAGAATAATCAGTAAAACAGGATTACGGGGCAGGTTTTCTATCTTTGACATTCTACTCTCCCTTACTGGGTGTATAGATAGCATTTGGGAATTGAGTGACTTTTCCATCTAAACTGGAAATTTTTGCAATACCTTCTTTTTCAACCTCATCTATTCGTATCACCGAATGCATAGGAATAAAGGAACGCTTAACCGGTTCGAATTCTTTGCGTAACTTTTCTTCACTGGGATCGACTAACAAAGTGGTATGGGTACCAAAAACAAAGTCCTCTAAAACGATAAAACCGAAAATATCACCTTGGAAAACGTGTTTAACATATACTTCGTACAATTCACCTTTGTTTTGAAATTGGACTTTATATAGCTTTTTATCGCTCATGTGATTCTAATACACCTAGGTTAAAGGTTTATGACAATGGATTATTACAGGGTGAAAAATGAGGGCGAAATTATAACAGAACAAGACTTAAGTCTAAAGTCACCCAAGTCTCATTTAATAGTAATTATTGAGAAAAGCTAAAGCTTGATCGTTATCCCTTCTCTAGCCAGATCCGTATCCAAATCAGCGACTAATTCTTTATCGGCCATTAATTGTTGGTATAGCTCATCTAATTGCTGATCGGTACGAATCGGTTCATGATGAGTGAAGATCAACTTTTTGACGTTGGCCTTTTTAGCCAAGCGAATATTTTTGGTAAAGGTACTATGTCCCCATCCGGTTTTCATCGGATATTCATCATCGGTATATTGCGAGTCTGCAATTAACAGGTCCACACCTTTAATAAAATCGACATAAATGTCTTCTTTTTCATCAATGCTTTCCTGAAACTCTTCATATCCTTCATCTCCTGGAGAATAGAAGTTGTTTTGCGGCTCATGATCACCGGTAAAAAACATTGATTTACCATCGGCCTCTATTTTATACCCGTAATTGAGAACCGGATGATTCATTAATAAACCGGTTACCTTGGCATTCCCTATGTTAAACTCCTGTAATTCGCGAATATTGGTATAGCTAATCTTTGCATTGAGTTCATTTTCTCGAACCGGGAAGTAACAATATTCCATTTGTTGTGACAATATACTCTTTAAATCTTTCCCATAAACAGGGTCGTAAGAGCCGTACACGTCAATCTCATTGCCAGGAATAAATAGTGGTAAGAAAAATGGCAAACCCTGAATATGATCCCAATGGGTATGAGTAATAAAAATGGAACATTTAACCGGTAAGCGAGATAACATATCCTGTCCTACCAACCGGATTCCCGTACCACCATCTAAAATAATATTTTGTCCATCATCGGTTCGAATTTCAATACAGGTAGTATTACCTCCATATTTAACAGTATCCGGTCCTGGTACTGCAATTGATCCTCTCACTCCCCGAAAGGTAACTTCCATTTTAATTTCCTATCTTCATAAATAAGCTGGCTTTCTCTATCTCTTCATTCAAATCAGTTAATGAATCTGCTACATCTTCTAATGGCATGGCGAGCCAATCGGCTATATAACTGGGTAACGGCTCCACCATTGATATACAATGTCCCGGTTCGGCAATGTGCTTACTGACCTGATTGGCAACGAATATGGACTTTTCAAGTATCGGGGCTTCATCAAATTCATGCATACGATGATGATGCCGTATACAATGAATAAGGTTTTCCGGTAATTGCCACTTTTCACCCAACATAGCACCAACTTCAGCATGGTCTTCGCCAATAATCATCTTTTCAGCATCTTGAATTAGGATACTATCCTCTCGTGACTTATCAAAAGCTTTTTTAAACAACTCCGGAATAAACTGAGCCAAAGCAAGCTGTCCAATATCATGCAACAAACTGGTAACAAAGTAATCACTTAAATTAGCTTCGGCAACACCTTTACTTTTTGCTAACAAACGAGCCACTGATGCAGTAGTTAACGAATGTAACCAGAAGTCATCCATCGAGTAACCGGATAAATTCTTTTTCGGTAAAACCCCGATGGCTGCAACACTGATGGCCACATTTTTGATAGTATTGAGACCAATATATACCACAGCTTTTTTTATCGAAGTTACTTCTCGGGACAATCCAAAATATGCGGAATTTACCAACTTAAGAACTTTCAGCGTTAAAATCGGATCATGCTCTATAACTTCGACCAAATCTTTGGGTGAGGAATTTATGTCTGCCGTCAAAGTTAGGATTTGATGAACACTATTTGGAAATGCCGGCATTTTATCGACCAGTTTTTCCAGCTTATTATGGATTTCACTCATTGTATTTCTTTATTTATAATTTTATTACCTAAAGATGACACAAGATTATAAGTTTTTCCAGTTAAAATCAATTTAACTCTTGTACTTATCGATCTATAATTTGCCATATTAACGTAATAGAAATTTTTTTATTGGAGCGGTAATGGGCATTCTAAACGAATTGAGAGATGAAGCAAACAAACAAAAAGAAGATCAGGAGATTGAAGAATTCTCAAAACAGATGTTGGAGCAAAAATATCAAAATGAAATCCTGCCAAAGATTCAGATGATATTTAATTACTTTAAAGAAATTGTAGAACATTTACAATTTCTTAAAAACCCCATCGTCGTTACCGAATACAGTAAAAGTTTCCCTCAGTTTGGTGAGTTAAGTCAAGTTAGTTATAAACTTAGCACCGACGACTACGGTGGCCACACAAAATATGATGAACTTAAACAGGTTATCATCAAATTTTATTGCGAAGGAGAAGGAGTTTTTAACTTAGAGGTTAACTCACAGCATGAAATTGACCAGACTGTAGCATTATTCACCGCGAAAAAGGTCCCTTTTGAATGGTCACGCAATTATAATAGTGTCGATAATTCCTCTGCGACTTTCGAAGTTACTCGAAAAATTCCTGTTCGCTTAGCCTTTAGTGTTGATTACGACAAATCTATTATCAACTTGCAGATTAATAATCATTTAAACTTTGACACAATTCAAAGGAGTTATAAGGCGGATGAAATCAGCGAAGAATTTTTAGATCAATTGGCTAATTTTCTATTACGTAAAAACAATGATTTTATTGCGATTGAAATCAGTGATGAAGAAAGGGAACAGATAAGACAGAAACTAATCGAAAGTGCCAAAGCAGATCAAAAATATAAGGAGCAACTAACCGAGTTTGCTCCAAAAGAAAAATCTCTTTTTAATAAACTGACATCGATTTTTAAATCATAATCCAAGTTTGGCAACTACTTTATGACTAAAACGGATGTCGGAATCCTTAATAAGTACCGTCGTTAGGGCGTAATTTGACGCTTAATTCGAATCGGTTGCGGGTATCTGTCTTTTTAAAGATAGTACTGAGGTGAGCCTTTACAGTTCTTTCGGTTATATTTAAACTGCTGGCAATTTGTTTATTTGTCTTACCCAATAATATTTCTTTAACAATCTCTCTTTCCCGCTCACTCAGTTTTTCACTCAGGGCTGAAATCCCAGTTTGATCTCTTTGTGCAGCGGCTATCTCAATTTCCAATAATTTCTGTAAGATGTCCTGCCCGGCCCAGATTTCACCTTGCTCGATGACTTTTACGGCGGCACGCAACTTATCTGGCTTTAAATAACTATTTCCATAGCCATGAATACCTGCACGTAGAACCCGAATACCTTGTTCCGGATCTGGCCCATTGACCATAATCATAGTTCGATGAGCCTTACGATATAATGTAACAAATTGATATACAGCCTTCTCTTGTTCAACACCTGGATTGAGGTGGTACAGGCAGATAATATCATTCCCCATCATGCCGGTATTTAATTCTTCCAGAGTTTGGCAACGGACCGTTTCGTCAAACTGCTCGGCTAATATATTTTCCCAACGATTTAATATGTCAGTATTATTACTTAATAAAATTAGCTTCATGGCCTATTGCTCCCTTAATTCAATGTTCTCTTGTTTTTATTGTTGTATGTTTGAAGAGATTAATTAGCTGCTGTTTTCATCCCTGGTAAAAAAGTACGTTTCTTAACTTAAGCAAAAGGAAACTTTTGGTTCTTACCCGTTTTCTATGAAGTTAAGTCAAATATAGTTATCAGAAAACGTAATTTTTTTATTTCTCATTAGATAAGACAACCTATAACACAGGATATTCTTCAAGATAATCCAAACATATTATCCCAAAAGTAAACCTCAGTCACAACCCCGCTCCATGCTTCCGAGTATAATCTCGCTGAGTATTGCATATTAAGACATTTGATACAATTTATTTTTAAACGAAACCGATTAAGTATCAAAAAATGCATGTTTTTTTGTATTTATGTCTATTAGGTTGATTATATACATTTTTATTTCATTGTTAATACACTATAATTTCAATTAATCTAATGAATTGTATCTATAATAAATCCGATAATAAAACAATATGATAAGTAAAATTCAATATATCCAGGTTATCCAAGGCGTTTTTTGGGTCGAAATCAAGCCGCTGGATTTACGTATTTTATGCGCCTGTCCGCCTGATATCGTAAAGCATCTCATGTTACGTGGTCTAATCAATGAGGTGGAAGATAACGGCATCACCTACGAGACTGGACCAAATGCAATTCTGCTATCGGATGTCATGTTACAAAATGGTCAATTTTCCAATATGGCGGAATTTCCTGTCCTACAAATGCTGTATAAACAAGGAATGATAATTCCCAACCATCCAGGAAATTCCGGTTACAAGCCATTATTAATAGGATTAAAAGAGCAAATTAAAGCTCAGATGGCGTATATCTATCGGGGCAACTATGGTCTAGTCAGTTATGAGGAAATTTTAGAAACCGGATTGGATGAAAATCTTGCCAAAGATCTATGGCGAATGAAAAAGAAATTTGCTTTTGGGCATATTCGACAAACCGAAGAACTACTCGATTCAATCGTACTTGAGGAGAGTCCAGTAACAGTTCATGATGAACTCTCGATAAAACGCATTGATACCAATGTTTTCGAGTTCACCTATCAAGATGAAAGTTTAACCATCGATATCAATCTGTCTCGTAAACAAAATTATATAGCTCCCTATCCGCTTGGATTCCATGATATTAAGCGAGAATATTTCTCTGTTATCCATTCCGGACAGGGTGATGGATTCGATGTTAATCGTCCCAGCATGTCCAGTATTATTACCTTCCAGGGCAAGGTCTATGTTATCGATGCCGGTCCCAATATCTCTTATAGTTTAACAACACTGGGATTTGGTATTAATGAGATCGAAGGGGTATTTCAAACTCATGCCCACGATGATCACTTTGCCGGGATAACAACCTTATTACGTTCCGATCATCGCATTAAGTTTTATGCTGCCCCCATGGTTAGAAGTTCGGTATTTAAAAAATTAGCAGTTCTATTGGGTAAAAAAGATACCGATTTTAACGACTTTTTCGATGTTAGGGATATGCAGCTCAATAAGTGGAACGATATCGATGGACTGGAAGTTCGCCCAATTGTATCCCCTCACCCGGTCGAAACTACCATATTTTTATTTAAAACTTATTGGGGAGGCGAAGATCTCACCTATGCCCACTTTGCCGATATCACCTCAATTAAGGTTCTGGAAGGGATGGTGGTCGAAGATGATAACCTTGATGGTATCTCCAGGGAGATGTTTGAGAAGGTTAAAAAAGATTATATGGCTCCCGCCGATTTAAAAAAGATAGATATTGGCGGAGGAATGATTCATGGTGATGCCGAGGATTTTGCCGAAGACGATTCAAAACGCATTATTCTCGCCCATACTGCGCAACCGTTAACTTCTAGACAAAAAGAGATAGGCTCTAGCGCACCATTCGGTATTATAGATTTGATGGTACCTGAATTTACCAACTATTTACATCGTAACGCTGCAAAGTTCTTGGAAAACTACTTTGATAAGGCATCCCCGGCACAATTGGAAAAGATCTTAAATAACGCCGCGATTTTATATCCTCCGGGTAGTTTAATTCTTAAAAAAGGTGATTATAGCCAAAACGTTTTTTTGGTTTTGACCGGTTATGTGGAAAAGATTTCATCCAGTAAACACGAATACAACTTGTTATCGGCAGGATCTTTTATCGGCGAATACAGTGGCTTAAGACAAATTAAATCAGAGAGCACTTATCGCTCTGTTAGCTATGTACAAACTTTACAGATACCAACAAAATCTTACCAGGAGTTTATAAAAAAATGTCGCTTGTTTACCAAAATTGAGCGCCTGCATGAAAATCAAGAGTTTTTATCTGATCACTGGTTATTTAAAGAATCTTTGAGCGCTGCAATTTTAAACAAGATCTCTTCCAAAATGGAACTCAAACATTATTATCATGCTGGTGACTCATTGAAAATTGACGAAAACCTGATGTATATGATAAAAAGTGGTCTATTGGAAGTGACTTTTAAAGGAGAGTCACCCAAGCAATTTGGAACAGGTGATTTCTTAAATTTTGAGAAATTAATTAAGGAAGAGCATAAGGTTTTCAATATTAGGGTATTAGAACCATCCAGTATTTTTGAATTGAGCCATGAGTCGTTAAGAGATATTCCAATAGTTTTATGGAAACTGGTCGAGACTTATAAAAAAGAAATTCTTAAAACGAAATCCAGCAATAAACCATAGCAATACATGAAGGATAACAATGGAAAAGCTGATTATTGAAGCAACTAAATCGTCACCGGAAATTAATTTCGACCCTGACGATAATCACCTCAATATTCGAGGAGAATCTTATCCGGAAAATGCTGCAGCATTTTATCAGCCTATCCTGGATTGGATTCAAAAGTTTTTAGTTACAGATAATGATCGAAATATTATTGTGGATATCGAGTTACTTTATTTTAATAGTAGTAGTTCCAAAGTACTTTCGGATATTTTTGATCAGATGGAAATTGCTGCTGGTAATGAGAGTTCCATCACCATTAACTGGCGTTATCATTGTGAAAATGATATGAGCTTGGAATATGGAGAAGAATTTCAGGAAGATTATGAGAAATTAAACTTTAAGCTGATCGAATTTGATGACGCAGACTAAGAAATAATCATGATTTTACAAAAATATAAAGAACAATTGGACCAACATGGAGTATTGCTTTCCTATTATGGTCCGATGCGACAAAATTTAGTCGAAGGTTTCGGAGATTTACTAAGACAGCAGCTAGCTTTGGAAAAAGAAAAAAACCAAAACCTACCCGTGGGTATTTCTGATAAAGTATTTCATATCTTTATAGAACAAGCTCAAAATATTGCTCGATATTCTGCGGAACAGCCATACTTAACGGACGATGGAGATCCCGACTTTCGTAATGGAATATTTATTATCGGATTCGCAGATAATCTATTTTACGTAGAATGTTGTAACTTAGTAACGCAATCTCGAGGAGAGAAACTTAAAAATGAACTAAGTGAGATAGTAAAATTAGATAAGGAAAAATTAAAAAAACGTTACAAAGAACAGCGCAGAGAAAAACAACCTGAAGAAAGTGTAGGAGCCGGGTTAGGATTTATCGATATGGCCCGACACTCTACAAAAATGGAATATCAAGTGAATTCCATAAACCCAACCCATTCATTTTTTTCGCTAAAAGTCTATATCTGACTTTTACTTGTATTTTTCCAGACTTTTTTGAATGATTTGGTCTATTTCTCCACTTTCGAGCATACCTTTTAAGGTTTTTTCTATTTCATCAATACGTTTAATAAACTTAGATTTTTTAGAGATTGCAAAAAAACCATTACGTCCTAAATTAACTTTATAGGGAGCCATTGCCAGTTTATCACTCATGCTAAACAAATGAGCACGATAAGGGCCTTCTACACCATCATCGATAATAGCATCAATTCTCCCTGCATCGAGCTTCATATAATTAGATTTCCAAGTATTAACCTTATCTTTTCGAATCTTAGTATCACTATCAAACGGTTCAAAATTCTTATAACCACGCAACACTCCGAGATTTAATCCATATAAATCTTCATACTTCGTTAAGCGATGCTCTTCTCCCTTACGAAGATAAAATATCAAATTGTATTCCGAATAGGCTGGTTTTACGTAATGTAGAAACTTATCTCTTTCTTCGGTGAACTGCAAGGAACCGATAATATCCGAGTCACCTTTTTTAAGACTTAACATGCAGCGCTTAAATGGCATTTGCTTGTATACCGGTTTTATATCCAGTTTTTTAAATAAGGCATTCATTAGGTCAATATTAACACCTTCAACTTTACCATTTACCATCATTTCTACCGGAGGAAAATGAGATATGGCAACTTTTATTGTATCAGCAGCCCAACCATTTGATATAAACAACAATAGAAACAAAGAAAATATAATAAATGGCTGTCGTATTCGTCGTAACATTGGATTTTTTAAATTGCTCAAGAAAAATTGAAATTATATGCTATTTTAAATTAAATTAAGTTGTTCTGGTATAATATTGATTAAATCATATAATTAATTAATACTAAAGAATACAGATAAAGGTCACCTTAACACTTTTTCAAGCATTTTTCTCCTAAATATGAATAACCAAATCCAGCCCAGCGAAAGTATCAGTACAAAATTTAGTTACTCAATTAATAAGAGTATATCCGTTATTCTATTTCTTTTTAGTTTACTGGTTATTGGCTACAATATATATGACTATAGACAACATTCCGGAGAAAGGTTAACAGAAATCACTGAAATTGCTAAAACCAGTTTACCCTACGCCATGTGGAATATGGATACTTCAGCGATGGATGAAGTTATTAAAACCTTATCTTTAGGTAAAGATGTTATCTATATTGGTATCATTATGGATGATGAATTACTGAAGGTGTCTAACCGCGCAGCAAAAAGCGGTAAAAAAGAATTTAATGATTTTAAAAGTTCACTATTATATGTCAGTTCTTCTGCAAATATTGTGTATGAAGACAATACCATTGGTGAAGTTCAAATTGCCCTATCTTTACACGGTTTAGTCACTCAATTTGCAGTTAATTTGGCACTACTATTGGCCTTAGCAATCATATTAATTCGATTAATTAGCTTACAATCCAATAAAATCAGTGACAAAGTTATATTCCAGCCCTTAACCCTATTAGGGGGAAAAGCAACCCAGATTGCTTCAGGAAACTTTGACATTCCATTACATGTGGAGCAAGAAGATGAAATCGGGATTTTAGCGCATTCTTTGGAAAAAATGCGTGTATCCATTAATCAATTAATTGCTAAGCTAAAACAAGCTAATGCTGAATTGGAAGAACATAACCTAAATTTGGAACAAAAGGTTGAGGAACGCACTATAGAAGTCCAAAATGCTTTACAGAAGCAGGAGGAACTCAATCGCAATATTCTCGACAGTATCCAATATGCTAAATTAATCCAGCACTCAATCCTGCCACCCAAAGATAAAACATCCAATTATCTTCCCGATTATTTTTGCTATTGGAACCCTAAAGATATCGTCGGTGGCGACATGTATTTTGTCGAACCGATGAATAACAAGCAACTATTGGTTGGCGTTATCGATTGCACCGGTCATGGTGTTCCGGGTGCATTTATGACTATGGTTGCCGCCACCAGTCTAAAAACTATTTTGGCCACTCACAAAGAACTGGATTCTCCTGGTAAAATTTTGACTCAATTGAACCAGATGATTAAGGCAGCTTTACGACAAGATGATGAAAACAGCAAATCCGATGATGGTTTGGATGCGGCGTTGTGCATTATAGATGCTAATTTGCAACAACTAACCTTTGCCGGGGCTAAATTACCTTTAATTTGTATTCAGGACGGAGAATTACAAGTTGTTAACGGAAATCGCCAATCTATAGGCTACAAAAAGTCCGATCCGCATTATATATTTGATGACCATCAAATTGCGATCAATAAATCGACCAAAATTTATATGACCAGTGATGGTTTTTTAGACCAAAAAGGAGGTCCAAAAGGTTTGCCATTCGGTAAAAAACGCCTTTTTGCCCAGCTATTAAAATCTCATCAATACGATATGTTAATCCAAGAAGAACAGCTTTTTTCGCTCTTTAACGATTATATTCAAGGACATGAACGTCTGGATGATTTAGCGATTATGGGGTTTGATGCCAATCAGTATTTAGGTCGTTAGTTTTTGATCAATTTCCAATACCTTATGTGGTTAACGCATAATATCGCTATTCAACTAGTAATGAAAAAACAGGGTAAAAGGCTAGAATTACCGGTTAGTTATTAAAACCGTTTAAATTGGATCAAATAATTCGTTCAGTAAAACGTGTCATATAAGTTAGAGTGAAAATTTATTTTTTTCGTCACATTTTGTCTTTGCAAACAAAAAAGGCATTTTGTAATTCCTACAAAATGCCTTTTTATTTTTAAAGATACGAATTAAGCGGTTTAGAAAACTTACTAAATACCCTTAGTTTTTAGGATAATTTTTGTTATTTTCTCCAATTTCTGCCTATTCTCTCTTAATTATTGAAAATCTATTTTTTAGTTATATTAAACCTGCCCCATGGCAGAAAAACTTTTAATAAATGGTCCGGCCATTCTAGGATCCTTAATCATAGCTTTAAAGTCACCAGTCTTGAATTTCAATTTGCCGAATGTGAAAGCACTACCTAATCCTGCCATACCAATACCGCTGGATAACCATTTATTCCAGTTCTTTTCTTCGGCACGAATATCCCAATTCAATTCTCTACCATCAAAGGCACCGGCATCTACCACTTCACCATTTTGTACATCAATAAATCCTTTGGCTTCAGTATCGCCCGGAAAACCATATCCGATAACCGAAGAAAAGTTAATTGACGCTAAAGCATCTTTTAATTCCGGGTCAGCATTCCAAAGTTCTTGAAACGATTTCATCCAATCTTCACTAAAAAGATCTGCCATGTTATAGCTCCCTCATTTTATGTTAGTTATTAGTTAAGTGTGTTAACAATAATTGCCCCTATCAATCATCATTTGCCATATTCGTTAAGAATACTAACACAGACAGAATTATTGTTTTTTTAAAGCAATGATTTTAAGTTAAAAAAACTATTGAGTAAACACGAATACTACCAGCTATATGCTATGTGATTGTATTTACGAATAATTTAAATCTTATATTAGTGATTTAATCTACACTTGCCACTTCTGTATTATTCTTTTTCTCCAAAAAAAGAAGCTTAGGGTTCGATATTGAATTTTTGAGTACTATATTGGGAATGGCTTAATTTCTTTAGTACCCCATTTAAATCATACTTTACATAATCAATAAAAGCCTGAGCATCATTAACAAAGGTGTCCTCAGAATAGCCTTGATTCGCTAATTGTCCTAAAAGTTCATAGCCATCCCTACCGGATGCTAGATAGCTGTTAGTAACTAAGATATAGCTACGATTTCGTTGTAATGCTTGCCATTGTACACTTCCCTTGGGCTTAATACGTAAGTTGGAAAAACGTTCTCCTCGAGATTTATTGGCGTCAATTTGCCATTGTAATCCAGAAGCATAAGGAAAAGCTCCACTAGAAAAATTAGGATTTAATGCATAATCCAGAGCTTGTTCTAGCAATGTTTTTATCTGTTCCCCGGTAATTTGGAATTCTACTAAGGTGTTGGAAAATGGCATTAAACGATAAACAGTTTCCAGGTTTAAAGTCCCTTGTTCCAGATCATGTCGAATTGCACCGGCATTTAAAAGCGCAACATCAGCTGTTTTAATCCGTTCACGCATTGAAGTGCTGACTAATTGTTGAATATCACCGCCATACATACTGGTCTGCTCATCACTGCAAATCTCACTTACGCCTTGTCCAGGTATGCGTTCCATACAAAGAGTTTCGTTTACCTCTGCTACTGTAGTTTTACTTAATTGTTTAACTTTTTCGTCGTAAAACTCCAGTAAACGTTGAGTACCAGGATCCGGTAATACTACGGAAAGATGCGGGGTTTGCTCTATTGTTACTAAAACCTCATTTAGTTCGGCATCATTGAGAGTGACTTTTTGACCATTTTTATCAACTTTTTTAAATTCAGTTCCGAGTAATAAATGCGGAGTACCTGAACATGCTAACACGTTTCCCTGTTTATCAAATTGAACTAAAAGTTCACCAACTATCTGACTGTATTGCCAAGCATGGATAACACAAACTGTATGGCCGTCTATATTCTTTGTTATGGTTGGATAAGGCCCCGCCGAATTAAATCCGAAAGTTAAAAACTCACCTAGTAAAGTATGAGAATCCCCTCCTACAATGACATCCACACCATGTAATTGCTGAGCTAATTTAATATCATTTTGATATTGATAATGAGTCACCAAAATAATTTTATTAATCCCTTTTGATCGGAGTTCATTAATATACTTTTGAGCGGTATCCAATTCATCCAAAAAGAGGGTCGTTTTTAAAGGCTGTGACGATAGTTTCGTTTTTCCTTTAATATTAATACCGATAAAAGCAACTTTCTGATTTTCGATATTTTTAATGACATAAGGAACTATATAGTCAGCATAGTGTTCAGGCGCTAGAGGAGTCCCCAACTGAGGGACAATATTTGCGCCTAAAACGGCTGTTTGGCATTGCTCTGATTGTAAATAATCCAAAAAGGTTTTAAGTCCTTTATCTCCATAATCAAATTCATGATTACCGACGGCAAATATATCAAAACAGACCTGATTCATAAAAGCCGCATCACTTTGCCCCTGAAACAGGTTATAAAAAATTGTCCCGGTAATTGCATCACCGGCATGAATCTTAACTATATTTTTATGTTTCGATTCTAACTTTTTGAATTTAGATACGATTCGAGGGAAACCACCAATTTCTACATAAGTCTTTTTCTCATTTAAGTATAAACTAGCATATGAGTTTGCTTTGATATGTGAATGATGATCATTAATATGCAGAATATTTAATTGAAAATCGACAGGTGTTTTCTGACTAGACTGTTGTCCTGCTTGAAGAATGTCTGTTAGAAAAAGCCCATATAGAAAGATAAACCAAAGAAATTTAAACGTCATTAAAAAATGACCTATGATTATCTGATTTTAAGGAAATTGAAAAGTATTTGTTTATAAAGCCGATCCACAAAATTGGATCGGCATCGACTATTTTTAAATATATTTAATATCGACGATCTCATATTCCAGATCGCCTCCAGGAGCTTTTACTATCGCCACTTCATCGACTTCTTTACCAATCAATGCTCTTGCTACGGGGGATTCTACCGATATCTTATTTTGTTTAATATCGGCTTCATCTTCACCCACAATCTGATAGCTTAGTTCTTTGTCGCTTTCCTCATCATACAGAACAACGGTTGCACCAAAGACAACCTTGCCATTCACATTCAACTTAGAAACATCGATAATCTGAGCGTTAGATAGCTTTCCTTCCAAATCTTTTATACGAGCCTCGATAAAGCCTTGTTCTTCGCGGGCAGCATGATATTCGGCATTTTCTTTCAAATCTCCATGCTCTCTCGCTTCAGCAATTGCAGCAATTACTGCCGGGCGTCGCACGGATTTCAGCTCTTTTAATTCAGCTTCAAGCATTTCCGCTCCAAGCTTGGTAATAGGTACTTTATTCATAGTTTTCTCTAAATTTTATTAACTATCGATTTTATCACGATATTTTATAGTTTTTTTCTTTTAAATCCTGAATTTTATAAACGGCCACATCCCCTTCCGTATCACCACTAACAGAAATGGCTTCTGCCATAGCATAAGCACCAGTCATGGTAGTAGCATAGGTCACTTTATGCTGCAAAGCCTCTCGACGGATTTCTGATGATTCTTCAATGGATTTCTTTCCTTCAGTCGTATTTATAATCAAGGCAATTTCATCATTTTTAATCATATCGACTATATGCGGTCTTCCTTCCTTGACCTTGTTAACGATAGTGCTTTCAATACCTTTTTCAGTCAGCAGTCTCGCCGTTCCGCGAGTAGCCAAAATTTCAAAATTCAAACCTTGAATTTTTTTTGCCAAATCAACCACTTTATCTCTATCGGCTACCCGGACGCTGATAAAGGCCTTACCTGACTTCGGTAAACTGACATTAGCCGATAATTGTGATTTGGAAAACGCTTCACCAAACGACTTACCGATTCCCATCGCTTCACCGGTTGATTTCATCTCAGGTCCCAAAATTGGGTCCACACCTGGGAATTTAATGAACGGAAATACCGATTCCTTCACAGAATAGAATTCCGGTACGTTTTCTTTTGTAGTCCCCTGCTCTTTCAGGGATTTACCGGTCATACACAAAGCGGCAATTTTAGCTAAAGATACGCCGGTTGCTTTAGAAACAAACGGAACGGTTCGAGAGGCTCTAGGATTAACCTCCAAAACAAAGACCTCATCACCTTTAATAGCAAATTGAGTATTCATCAAGCCTACAACATTTAGCTTTTTCGCCATTATCTCTGATTGATAGCGTAGTTTATCCTGTATCTCAGGTGATAAATTGTATGGTGGTAATGAACATGCTGAATCACCAGAATGGACTCCTGCTTGTTCAATATGCTGCATAATTCCACCAATCAGCACATCTTCACCATCACAAATTACGTCAACATCGACTTCCACCGCGTCGTCTAAAAAACGATCCAATAGTACCGGAGAATCATTAGAAACCTTTACCGCATCGCGCATATAAGTACGCAATTCATTTTCGTTATAAACGATTTCCATAGCTCGTCCACCCAAAACATACGAGGGACGAACGACGAGTGGATAACCGATTTCCTCCGCTAGAGCTACTGCTGAATCGGGGTCACGTGCAGTACGATTAGGTGGTTGTAAAAGTTCCAATTCTTGGATCATAGACTGAAATCGTTCTCTATCTTCCGCCAGATCGATAGAATCAGGGCTAGTACCAATTATATTAGCACCTGCAGCATGTAAATCTTCTGCCAGTTTTAACGGGGTTTGGCCACCATATTGAACAATCACGCCTTTGGGTTGTTCCATCTCAATTAGATTTAGAACATCTTCCAATGTCAATGGCTCAAAATAAAGACGATCGGAAGTATCATAATCAGTCGAAACAGTTTCCGGATTACAATTGACCATAATGGTTTCGTAACCATCATCACGGCAGGCTAAAGCAGCGTGTACACAGCAATAATCAAATTCAATCCCTTGGCCTATTCTATTGGGTCCGCCGCCCAAAATCATCACTTTATCACGTTCACTGGGTAGTGCTTCACATTCATCTTCATAAGTGGAATACATATAGGCAGTGGTAGATTCAAACTCTGCAGCACAGGAATCAACACGCTTATATACTGGCTTAACACCTAATTGTAGACGATGTTTACGAACTGTGGCCGTATCTGTGGCTAAAATTTGCGCTAAACGAGAATCAGAGAATCCCATGCTTTTAACAAAGCGCAGTACTTCTTCATCGAGATCTAAGACATGCTTGTCTACAAGCTGTCTTTCAGCTTCAATAATTTCTTCAATCTGGATTAAAAACCAAGGATCGATTCCAGTCAGTTCCTGAACATCCTGTAAAGTAAAACCTTTACGGAAAGCATCACCGATATACCAGATGCGTTGAGAACCGGGAATACGCAGTTCATGACGAAGCATATCCATACGATCATCTTCAGTATCCGCTTCTAGTTCATCCACTAACTCGTTGAACCCATTACTATCCACTTCTAAAGAGCGTAAGGCTTTTTGCAAGGATTCCTGGAAAGTACGGCCAATAGCCATAGCTTCACCAACCGATTTCATCTGCGTGGTTAAACTGGGATCGGCTTGAGGAAATTTTTCAAATGTAAAACGTGGTATCTTGGTAACCACGTAGTCGATAGTCGGTTCAAAAGAAGCCGGCGTAGCACCACCTGTTATCTCATTCTGTAACTCATCCAAGGTATAACCGACGGCCAACTTAGCCGCCACTTTGGCAATTGGGAATCCGGTCGCTTTCGATGCCAGCGCTGATGAACGCGATACCCGAGGATTCATTTCAATAATAATTAAACGACCATTTTCGGGATTAACCGCGAATTGAACGTTCGAACCACCTGTCTCAACACCTATCTCACGCAACACCGCTAAAGAAGCATCACGCATAATTTGATACTCTTTATCTGTCAAAGTTTGGGCCGGTGCGATGGTGATAGAATCTCCGGTATGAACTCCCATAGCGTCGAAGTTTTCGATGGAACAGATAATAATACAATTATCTTTTTTATCCCGTACCACTTCCATCTCAAACTCTTTCCAGCCGATAATGGATTCTTCAATAAGCAATTCGCTGGTAGGAGATAGATCTAATCCGCGTTCACAGATCTCAACAAATTCTTCCTTATTATAGGCAATACCACCGCCACTACCGCCCATAGTAAAAGATGGACGAATAATAATCGGGAACTCTCCCAGTTCAGATTGAACCTGATTGGCTTCTTGCATACTGTGAGCAATGAAAGAGCGCGGCATATCCAAGCCAATTTTTCGCATTGCCTGACGAAACAAATCGCGATCTTCAGCTTTATTAATTGCGTATTTGTCGGCCCCAATCATTTCAACATTGTATTGTTCCAACACGCCTTGCTTGTCCAGTTCTAGGGCACAATTCAAAGCAGTTTGCCCACCCATAGTCGGTAGTAAAGCATCCGGACGCTCTTTCTCGATAATATTGGCGACTGTTTTCCAGTGAATTGGTTCTATATATGTAGAATCGGCTAACTCCGGGTCGGTCATAATGGTTGCTGGATTAGAGTTAACCAAAATAACCCGGAAACCTTCTTCTTTAAGCGCCTTGCATGCCTGAGCCCCGGAGTAATCAAATTCACAGGCCTGACCAATAACAATTGGTCCTGCACCGATAATTAAAATGCTTTTGATATCTTCGCGTTTAGGCATTAGCGTTTTCCATTAATTCTATAAAGTGATCAAATAAAGGTGTTATATCATGTGGTCCCGGACTAGCTTCGGGATGTCCCTGAAAACCAAAAGCCGGTTTGTCGGTTCGGTGCACACCTTGCAATGAACCATCAAATAAGGATTTATGGGTCACCTGTAAAGTTTCCGGCAAGCTTTCTTCATCTACGGCAAAGCCGTGATTTTGACTGGTAATCACCACTTCTTTACTCTCGATATCACTTACCGGATGGTTTGCTCCATGGTGACCAAACTTCATTTTAACGGTTTGCGCCCCACTGGCCAGGGATAACAATTGATGCCCAAGGCAGATTCCAAATACTGGGGTCTCGGTTTGTAAAATTTCAGAAATTGCACTTATAGCATAGTCACAGGGTTCCGGATCTCCGGGTCCATTAGACAAGAAGACTCCATCAGGGTTTAAAGCCATCACTTCTTCAGGCGGTGTTTGTGCCGGTACTACTGTTACCTTGCATTCACGGTCCACCAATAATCTCAAGATATTTCGTTTTACCCCATAGTCATATGCGACTACATGGTATTTAAAGTTATTATTTGGCTCAGGCATGCCATCTTCCAGACTCCATGAACCTTGATTCCAAACATAGGATTCACTGGTCGTCACTTCTTTCGCCAAATCCATTCCTTTTAGCCCTGGAAATTTTTGCGCCGCAATAATGGCTGACGCTTCTGTTATACCTTCTCCAGCCACAATACAACCGCCCATCGCTCCTTGAGTACGTAATACACGAGTCAATTTTCTGGTATCGATTCCGGCAATTGCTACAATATGTTTACGTTTCAGATAGCTACTTAAATCTTCCTCGCTACGCCAATTGGAAAGAAGTCTCGGAAGGTCTTTGATTACCAATCCACTCAACATTACGTCGTTGGATTCTTCATCTTCGCTATTTACACCCACATTGCCGATATGTGGATAAGTTAAAGTAACGATCTGCTTTTTATACGAGGGATCGGTGAGAATTTCCTGATATCCGGTCATCGATGTGTTAAAAACAACTTCACCGGTTGTTTCCCCTTCTGAACCTATTGAAAAACCGTGAAAAACAGTACCATCTTCCAAAGCAAGAATAGCGGGTACTCGCTTAAAAATGTCCAAAAAAGACCTCCAGTGGGCATACAAGAATTGAATTGAGAAAATACAAGCCAAATTGAAACGGGAATTTTACTAAAATCAGGTTTTACTGTCTATCTAATTATGGATAATGGCGGGGCTTAAGTAGAAAAAAGCGGAAACACTATCTAAATCGATATTTTCGGAATATACTGAGCACAATTTTAAGCAGTTAACTCAGGAGTTTTTGATGCGTATTGGAATTCCGACCGAGATTAAACCCCGAGAAGGAAGGGTTGCGTTAATACCGGAAGCCGCCGCAGAGTTGGTTCTACATGGTCATGAAGTTTTAATTCAATCTGGAGCAGGCCTTTCCAGTGGCTATCGAGATAGTGATTACGAAAAAATCGGATTAAAAATTGTAAGTGACGCTAAGACCTTATATTCCCAATCAAAACTTATTGTAAAAGTAAAAGAACCGATTGAACCGGAACTTTCCTATTTAACTTCTGAGCATATTGTTTTTTCTTATCTACACTTGGCAGCAATGCCCTCCTTAACCCGACGTTTATGCAAAATAGGTTGCCGTGCGATCGGTTTTGAAACCGTACAAACCGACGACGGCAAACTCCCGTTATTGGCCCCGATGAGTGATATAGCCGGTCGCTTATCCATTCAAATTGGAACTCACCTATTGCACGCGCCTATGGGCGGTAAAGGAATTATGTTAGGTGGTGTCCCAGCGACCAGACGCGGAAAAGTCGTTATTTTGGGTGCGGGCATGGCGGGCGGCAATGCTGCCAGGGTAGCAGCTAATCTTGGTGCCGAAGTCATAGTATTTGAGAAAAACCGCGATAAAATGGAACATATGCGCCAGCTGGGACATAATGTCACCAGTCTTTATCCGCACAAAACCATTATTGAAGAACATATTAGCAGTGCCGATTTAGTTATCGGTGCAGTCCTCGTGGTAGGAGAAAAAGCACCTATGCTGGTTAGCGAGGATATTGTCAAAGAAATGGGTAATGGTTCGGTTATTATCGATATATCCGTGGACCAAGGAGGTTGCATTGAAACCATTAAACCTACCACTTTTGAACAACCCACCTACGTGAAGCACGGCATAATCCACTTCGGCGTCACTAATATCCCGGGTTCAGTACCGAAAACATCATCACAATCATTATCTGCCTGCATTACTCCTTGGCTAGTCGCTTTAGCGGATGCTCCCGATGACCTATCTATTCCTTTGCAAAAGGGTATCAATATTGATGCCGGTGAAATTGTTCACCCTGCTTTAAAAGAACTATATTAATCATTGTTTTAATCCAGAGATAGGTCTTCAGCTTATCTCTATTGCCGTTCATTCTCTTCTTCAGAATTTCTTTCATCAGTATCAACTTCTAGTTTCTCGGTATAGGTTATTTGACTATAAAAAGAAAAAAGCATAATCAATAAATAGCTCCCGGCAAAAGTGTAAAATAGATATAATGTTTTTTCTTCTGGGGAAATATTAAACTGAGGAATAAACATCATGGCTAAAAATGTCACCATTAAAGAGGCTCCAAACCCAACATTAGAGATCTGAATCACCTTAAAATAGTTGAGAATATCGATTTTCAATACAGTTTTTAATAATAAGTTAAACAGACAAGCGAAAATGGTAAACACACCGTATCCGATCAACATTGCCAATATAATATTTAACATGCTCTATTCATACGTTAAAATAACAACCCCAAACCTAGACCGGATTTTAAGTTATGAATTATCTAATTGATAGTACTTTTAAAATATTTCTTGTGCTAATGCTATGTTGTTCAGTTGCTGCGGCTAATGTTAAAGACGAAATAACACCTCAGCTAAATTTACCCGATTTCGAAGGAAAAATTCACCAACTTAATGACTGGCAAGGAAAAACGTTAGTTCTCAATTTTTGGGCAACCTATTGTATACCTTGTAAACAAGAAATCCGAGACTTGATTAAATATCAAGAACAATACGAACAACATGGTTTACAGGTTGTAGGTATTGGAGTTAACGAAGATCATAGCATCAAAACCATGAGCCTGCTTTTAGGCGTTAATTATCCCATGTTGTTTGCTGATATTGAGCAGCCCGGTAATGAAGACATTTTGATAAAATGGGGAAATAACAAGCATATGATACCTTATACAGTGGTTATTAATAATCAGGGGGAAATAGTTTTCCGGCATAAAGGAATTTTAAAAAAGGATATGTTTAAAGAAGACATACTTCCCCTACTTAAGATTAAATAAAAATTAACTACTGCCGATAAACAGTTGAAGCTGTATACTTTTAGTGCTTACTTTTAATTAAAACTAAAGAAGAAAACAATGGCCGACAATCAATCGCCTTCTATTGTACCGTGGATTCTTACGGTAATATTTTTACTCACCACTATCACCGGTTGGTTTTTTTATTACCAAAAAGACTCAGAATTTACCCGTAGCCAATCGCAATTAAAGCGAACGCAACAACGTTATGATAGCAAGGTAGATGAACTTTATGTTGCCTGGGACGATTTGCAAAAAAGTAAAAATGAACAATTTCAACTTAGCGATAAAAACCAAAGTTGTGAAACAGAGAAAGAAAAGCTAGCTAAAGATTTGCAACAAACGACCAATAGCTCAAACAATCTCCAATCGGATTTTAAAATTTGCCTGCAAAAACAACAGGCAAATGATAATAAGATGGCAACCATTGATCAGGCTATGTCACAGATAAAATCTCAAATGGCTAAAAAAGAGCAAAATTATGCTAAGCAAATTGCCGAATTGGATAAGCTAAAAGAACTCCAGGAGGAATTTGAGCAGGGACAATCTAAATATCAACAAACCCTTACCGAACAAGCGACGACCATCGAGCAATTAAATGTTCAAATAACTCAGCAGAATGTAGAACTAGAGAAAAAAAATACCGAAATTGGACAAATTACGACATCACATTCAGACTTAGAAAAGAAAAACCATGAAATTAGCAATAATTTTAAAAATCTTGAATCCCAATTTAATGAGTTGGCTGCCCAGAAAATTCAAGTTAATTTACTAAAACAGCAGCTGGATGCCTGTAAAATTAAGACAGGCCAAAGTCAACGAAAACTTGAAGAATTGGCAGACTTAAGAAAACTCAGAGAACAATTAGTCCCGGCACTCGGACAATGTAAATTCGATCTCCAGGACTCCAAAAAAAATATCGCCCAATTAAAGCAACAGTTCGAAGTGCTAAATGTCCAACTGAAACAAGAAAAAACCAAACAACAAACTGTATTCGATAAAAATTCAAACACTTCTAGAGGATTATCGCTTTGTCAGGATAAATTAAAGCAAACCGAAGAAGAAAAATCCGAATGCGAAAAAAATAATTCCGAAAAAATTAATCAACTGAATTCCAAATCCAAAGATAAAGTTAAAACGCTGCAAGAAAATTTAGATAATAAAAACAAGGAAAATACGATTCTAAGCCTGCAAATAAAAAGTCTACAAGAACAGTTGCAGAAACAACAAACGAAGTCCAGCCAATGTCAGGGTGAACAGCAGAAAATTAAACAGAAGCTATCAGATATAAACAATAATAAAGAACAGTTGAGTCAGGAAATAGAGAACTTAAAAAAACAAAATCTAAAATGCCAGGATAGTCTTGAACAGGAACTTAAAAACACATCCCAGCTTAAAACTAATGCTACAAAACTTAATCAGCAAATTGCTGTACTTAACGATGATAAGCTGCAACTAGACAATGACTTAACTACACAACGCTCTCTTTTTAATCAATTGCAAGATAAGCTATCACATCTAAAAGAATCACAAAATCAAACATCACAGCAATTATTAATGGTAAAGCAGGATAAAAGTCAGCTTAGCGCCCAATTAACGGCTATCGAGCAAGAAAAGCAAATGCAATTGAAAAAGGAACAAGAACAGCTCGAAAAACTAAAAGAATTATTAAAAGAAGAAATAGAAGCTAAGTTCGTCACCATTAAAAAAGTTGAAAAAGATAGTTCCATACGGATAAAAATAACCAATAATTTAATCTTCAACCTTGGCGATACTCATATTTCACGTAAAGGGGTTAACATTCTTAACCAAGTTGCAGAGGTGTTAAAAAAATTCCCGAAACGAAATATAAAGATTATTGGTCACACGGATAATATACCGGTTAAAAAAGGGGTAGACTCTTATATAGTCTCTAATTGGGAACTATCTGCTGCCCGAGCGGCTGCGGCTATTCGCTACTTACAACATGCCACAAAGATTAATCCCTCCAGAATGCACTTGGTCGGAGCCAGTCAATATCAACCCATTGCAAACATTGATACTAAAACAGGACGAGCCGCCAATCGTCGAATCGAAATTTGTCTCTTATCTCCAGAATCATAAAGTTTAAAAATAACACAATATACTGATTTAGATCATTGAATATTTCGAGTATTTGCATTTTTATATATATCAGTTGTTTCTTATTTTATTAAGTTGCAATATTTGATTAGCGCTTGAAACCGGAATTGAAAATTCTTGTATTTTGTTTTCGGTTTCACATCAACGACAGCTATATTTTATGTTTTTTTTGGAGAGAGAATATGCATATTAAAAAATTATTAATTGCTACAGCCGTTATTGGTGCCACAACTTTTACCACTCATGCTCTTGCATGGTGGGGAGATGATGGTCGCAATGATTGGAATAATAACTGGTACAATAATGGCTACGGCAACGGCTATGGAAGTGGTTATTACAGCGGCGACGGTTATGGTCATGGCTATGGTGATGGTTATGGTGATATGGACGGAGACATGGATGGTGAAGTAGATTTTACCTTTAAAGCCAAAGGTCGTGGACGTGGTCGAGGTCGAGGTGATGGTCGCAGCAGTTATTATGGTAACGCGTATGGTAGTGGTTATGGCGACGGATATAATGATTGGAGAGGTAATAATACCTGGGATAATCGTTGGAATTCTGTAAATGGCTATTATGGTAGGCCATACGGCTATGGTTATCCTTATGCTGCACCTTATGCTCCTGTTGCTCCGGCACCGCAAGCAGCGCCAGCTACACGACCTGCTCCTGTGGCACCTGCCGTTCCGGAAAATAGTCGCAGAGATGATTTTAAAAACCGCCAGCAAGCTCAATTAAAAGCTTTTGAAGCCATGCAAGCCAAACAAGCGGCAAAAATGGAAGCCGATAGAAAAGCCTACGAGGAAAGGATGAAACAATGGGCTACTCAATCACCTGCCGCACCTATTGCACCAACAGCACCCGCTAAATAATTGAGCCAGTTAAAAAACCTGTGACATTATTATTAATGTCCAGGTTTTTTGTTATTTTGCAAATATCTTTTTAATATTCATCATCATAACCTACCTAACTCGAGCTTTCGCCTCAAAATATTGATGCTAAATTGATAAACTAAAATTTCCTTTATAAACTTAAGGTTGCTAAGCAATTTATAGTTTTTTATACTGATTCTATTAAAATACTTTTCGCGGATTTTTCATGAAAAAACTATTGTATATTTTTCTTATCATGGCTCTATCAGGTTGTGCATCTAAATCGGTTACCAAACAAGATCGTAATGAAATTCTAATTGATGATCTCTACAAAATTAACAAATCACTTACGCAAAGGTTGGGCGATTTAGAGTCACAGATTAAATTTTTAAAAAAAAGTCGTACCGGTATTAGTGATAATCATGAAAAAAATAGAAAAACTTCCTTTCGTGTAAAAGGAAAAACGCATGAAATGAATGAAAGTGTTTATTATGGAAAGACTAATAGCAATTCTAAAAGTCTTCCCCAATTCCCACCTAAGCAAGCCACAAATAAACCGCGCAAAAAGAAATATTCACAAATGGCCAAGGAACTGGACTTGAAAATAGCCGCTAAAAATAATGATAAAGAAGTAACGAAAAAAATCGACAATCCAACTATGTCGATAGACAACAAGGGAAGTCCGAACAAAAACAAAAAGAATCAGGTTTCCATGCAAAGGAATCCGGTTAGTGAAGATAGTGATGAAAATTTTTCACCAATAGAAAAATTTGACGCCGCGACCTTTCGAACCACCAATAATGTTCAATTAGTTGATGAACAAAATCAAGCTACTGAAACATGGGTATCTGGAACTTCATTTACGGCTAAAGAGAAATGGGGGGAATACTATAAAGTCAGTGGTTATTTTGTCAATAAACAATGGACACGAGCAGAAAGCACCCTTTTGCTTCCAATTGATCAAGCTATCGAACGATAAACCTCTAAACAATTTTGCCATGAATAATGATGATGTCACCATATCGTTAACCAGCTCCGAAATGGAGGAGCGACTTAATAATGTAGCCCAAAAAGCAGATACGATTCCAGCTGCTCTATTGGTGATCGATGGTTCACTAAATGGAACTTTATTTAATCTGGAAAAACCACTTATCAGTTGCGGCCGAAGCCAAGATAACGACATCCCGCTATTATGTCAGGGAATTTCTCGTAAACACTGTACATTTACCAAATTAGATGACGGAAATTTTAGTATCACCGATAGTAAATCGAAAAACGGTACCTTTGTTAACAATATACGAATACAACAAATCACGGATTTAAATAAAGGTGATATCATAAAGCTGGGGACGCTGACCATCAAATATATTCCCAAAGGAGATCTTGAGCGTTTAACTTACGATAAGCTGTACCTGGATGCCAATACCGATAAATTAACTTCATGTTATAACAAAAGTCATTTCCTCGATCTTCTTGAAGTACAGGTCAATAAATCAAGAATAGATCAAACTCCTCTGGCATTATTATTTTTCGATATCGATTTTTTTAAAAAGATCAATGATAGCTTTGGTCATGACGCCGGCGATTATGTTTTGCAGCAATTAAGTCAACTCATTCGACAACATGGAATTCGAGAAGAGAATGATGTTTTTGCTCGTTATGGAGGAGAAGAATTTGCCATTTCATTAGTCAATACCAATCGTCAGACAGCATTGGAAATAGCTGAACGACTAAGAATCTTAATTTCACAGCATTTTTTCAATTATGAGGAGCAAAAGATCGATGTAACTATCTCAATAGGTTTAGCCTATTTGGACAGAAATATCGAATCTGCTATAGATTTATTAAAATTAGCCGACCAAGCCATGTACCAATCCAAGCACAATGGCCGTAATCAGGTTACAGGATAAACGGCAACCGAACTCTAGGTAAAAAATCGACTATTTATATACATATGTGTAGCAATACTGGCAAAGTAACCCAAGGCGATAACAGGCGTCCATTTTAAATGTCCAAAGAAGGTGTACATCCCTCTAGCCTGTCCCATTAGAGCGACCCCGGCAGCAGAACCAATAGATAGCATACTACCACCTACTCCTGCCGTTAATGTTACCAACAACCAGTGCCCTTGCGACATTTCCGGCTGCATAGAGAGTACAGCGAACATAACCGGGATATTGTCCACAATCGCGGACAATACGCCGACAAAAACGTTGGCACTAAATGCTCCCCATTGAGTGTACATAATATCGGAAACTAATGCTAAATAGCCGATAAAATCCAAAGCACCGACACATAATACAATGCCATAGAAAAACAATAAGGTGTCCCACTCGGCACGAGAGATTTTATTGAAAATATCAAAAGGAATAACATCTCCCAGCTGATTTTCATCAGTCTCTTCCTGATGTTGATGAGAAACTTTGAGTTTTTGCTGATGTCTACTAATATCCCTCTGGTGAGTTTTTTTCAGGTAATAACCAAATAACTGCAAGTATGCCAGTCCTGTTAACATACCAATCACAGGAGGCAAATGCATAAAATTATGGAAGCTCACCGCAGTTGCAATAGTGGTGATAAACAGAAATATAATCCGTTTGGCACCTCGTTTCATAAATACATAGTCAGAGGAAACCTTAGGTTTTTCATTTGGAATAGCAAAATGCATTATGGCTGCAGGAACCAGAAAATTCACGGCAGAAGGCACAAAAAGGTTAAAAAAGGTCCAGAAGTCCACTATTCCTTTTTGCCATACCATTAGCGTTGTAATATCACCAAAGGGGCTAAACGCACCACCAGCATTTGCCGCCACAACAATATTGATACATCCCAGATTAATAAAACGGGTATTGCCTCCACCAACCGACATCACTACAGCACACATTAGTAACGCAGTGGTAAGGTTATCTGCAATAGGAGAAATAAAAAATGCTAAAATTCCGGTAGTCCAAAACAACTGACGGAATCCAAATCCTTTGCGGATAAGCCAGGAGCGCAGGGTATCAAATATCAGCCGTTCTTCCATGGCATTAATATAAGTCATCGCTACCAACAGGAATAACATTAATTCTGAATACTCAAGCAGGTTATGGCGCACTGCTTGTTCTGCTGCATGAGGGATGTCATTGCTAGCATAAACCAAGGCTACCATGCCCCACATAACACCAGCAGCCAAAATTACAGGCTTTGATTTACGTAAATGAGTAAACTCTTCCACCATTACAAAGGCATAGGCCAATAAAAAAATGCCAATGGCAATTATGCCAGTCATATGGGTGGTAAGGTCAAGTCTGGTATATTCTCCATTTCCGTCGGACGCGACTAAAAGGGAAGGAAAAATTAAAAAGACTAATGGAAGCAATAGTCGAATATTTTTATTATTTTTTAAATTATTATTCCACATCGATATTTTACTCCCGAATTTTTGGAGATTTTTTAATTTGAACTATTGTCTAAAGCATGCATTATATCATCAACATATTGATTTAGCTGCAGGAGTTTGCTTTTTTCAATTGAATTGAATGACTGTTCAGTTTTTATTTCTGGTAATTCATTTAGGAGATCATTTAGTTTTAAGGCATAATCTGTTTTCTCGTGATACTGTAACGCATACAATAACGCTTGCTTGGCATCACTATAGCGTTGCAATTTACAATATGTGCAAGCGATACGTAAATGTGAACGAAAACGATGCTTTTGATCTTCATTCAGACTCTGAGTGGTTAAAGAATAACATTCCAATGCTTGAAAATATTCTTCCTTTTGATAAATAGCATCACATTGTTGATATAATTTGACATTACATAATTCAATTAAATCATCAATTTCATTAGTACAGTAAAAAGTATCATTACGCCTTACTTCCGCTCGCTCCAACCAAAGCTTAGCCTCATCATACTGTTCTAAATATATATATTCCCTACCGATAACGTAAGCACATTGAACATATTTTTTTTTGCCTGTTTTTTCGAAACGCTCTATTAACAAATCGATAATGACATCGTGTTGTTTGTTCTCTATAGCCGGAATAATAAGGTTGAGTAACTTTTTATGACGTTTAAATCGCTCTGCCATTATTTTTAGTGAATCAAAGGCAATTTTTCTAACCGCTTCGTCTACCCATTCTTTATCATTAATTATTCCTATTAATACTAATAATGCTATGGGACTTTTCGTTTGAGCTAATGCTCTTGCCGCTTCACACTTTTCTTCCTGACTACTCGATAAAATCAAGTGGCTAATACAAAAGAACGTCAAGTGGTTAACTTCATCTTGCTTCTTACTCCAAGCTATAACGAGTCCAACAGTTGCGACAACAATAGTAATAATTAATATTATGATTAAAATTAAATAGCTAGAAATTCCATTTTCAGCGTTTGGTGGAATAGAGAGTGGATCTGCAGCATAAATAGACATACTAACAAGCTGTAATCCCCAAAGAAAATTAATTGCTGTACACTTTATAATATCCATAATTATCTTATGATACCTAATATCACTGTATTTGCTGGTTATGTTATTATTAATCGATTGAAGGAATTTATCAAATGCTTGCCACAATCAATCGATATTTTAAGCTTTAAAAAATATAACTGTCCATAGTTAGCAACCATACTAACCAAACTCAATAATCTCTATGTCACTAAATCGACCCACACATAACATCAGTCAATGGGCAATTAAACATCCTGTTGGTGTTGTCATGCTAACAATGGCAATTATGATATTAGGGCTATTTTCCTTTCAGCGTCTTGGGATCACATTGTTACCCAATATTATCTATCCGGACGTGCGGGTCAGAATCCTTGACAAAGGGGTTCCTGCGACAATTATGGAAGATAAAATCACCCGACAACTGGAAGAACAATTAGCGATTACCGAAAATGCTATTGCAGTACGTTCTCATACATCAGAAGGCCGTAGTGCTGTAGATTTAAGTTTTCCATACGGTACTGATATTAATATAGCATTAAGGGATGCCAGTTCCAGGTATTATTATCTCTGCAACATTTGGCTGCCAATGGTTTTTCCTTTAAAGATGTTGCTGAGTTAATCAAAACAGAAAATCAGGATATCGCAGCCGGTAGGTTATATAGTGATGTACATGAGTTTAGTACTCGGACCAGCGGACGTTTTTCCAATATTTCCGAAATAAAACGGCTCTCTTTACTCAATCAACAACAAGAACAGATTGACAAATTTGAATTACCAGATGGTTATACCGTTTATCTGGGTGGCAGTGATAAGATACTGCGCGAAGGCCAAGATCTCAGCCTATACCTTTTGGCATTGGCAATCTTTTTAGTATTTGTTGTTATGGCTGTTCAATATGAATCTTTAATGAACCCGTTGGTTATATTGATAGGTATTCCTTTTACTCTAACCGGAGTCGCTATCGGTATTGAATATTCGGCAATTCCCATATCCATGCCAGTATGGTTAGGTTTAATTATGCTTACAGGACTTGTCGTCAATAATGCCATCGTTCTGGTAGAGCAAATTGAGAACACCCTTAAACAAGATCAAGAGTTAAATGTTAAGGATGGAACCATAATAGCAGCAAAACTACGTCTTCGGCCCATTTTAATGACGACGTTAACCACTGTTTTTGGAATGTTACCTCTTGCGCTCGCATCAGGTGAAGGGGCAGAAATGCTTAGACCTTTAGCCATTGTGATAGTATCCGGATTAAGTTACTCTTTGTTGGTGAGTTTGTTATTAATTCCAATAATTTATATCCTCCTTAAAAAAATAACCCAAACTGACAATTTATTCTGAGATTAGGACATTGTCAGGATTTTTATATTGTAATAAATACTGATATTTCCTATACTCAATTTGATATCATTTAATAAAACAAATTACTCTGGGGTTGAAGTGGAAAAATACCTTCAAAATGGTTCCAAAACTGGATCTAGAGCTTTTACGCGACGCCACTTTCTTAAATTCTCCTCTTTAGCCTTTACTTCGGCAACCGTACCTGTCCCGCTATTATTTGGAGGATTGGCAAGTTCGTCTGCAATTGCTAAAGGTATATCTCCTCAAATTAAAAACATTAACACTTATGAATATCAAGTTCTTAATTATTTAATGGAAATAGCGTTACCGATAACTGGAACTTCTCTTCCTACTCCTGAAAAAATATCTGCAATGATAACCCTTGATCAGGCGCTTTTGGGAACGATGGAAAAACATCTTTTAGCAGAACTTAAACTAGGCATTAAATTTTTTAATGAAGGACCCAAAGCTAGCTATCACGGTAAACTTTTTACCCAACTAAGTCCTGGTCAAGCTGTAAAATTTTGCGATAATTGGGCAGACTCCAAGTCCCCTCAAGAAAGAGGCATCGTCATGGGATTAAAAAAATTAGTCGCTCTAGCTTATTGGTCCAATCCTACCACATGGCCTTTACTTAACTATATTGGACCCATTAGTAAAAGAAAAAATATACCGTCTTTAGGCAATGCCCCTTTACCAATCTAAATAATATAAATTATAAAAAAAATAACGAGATGATAAATGAAAAGAACTGCCCTTTCTCAAAAAGGACTGCCAGTCATTCAGGCAGAGGATATTCATGACAAGTCAATCAAACTTACAGCAGATGTTGTCGTAGTAGGTTCAGGTGCTGGTGGAGCCGTATCAGCATATGAACTCGCCAAAGCAGGCAAAAAAGTCGTCGTTCTTGAAGCCGGTCCATATATTCCTTCAGAACAGTTTAGCGAAATGCTGGCGGTTGGTATGGGTCAACTTTATCAAGACAGTGGTGGCCAATCCAATTTAAGTAAAGATATGACTATTTTACAGGGTGCCTGTGTCGGTGGATCTACGGTAGTCAATGCCACGGTTTGTTTTCGCACCCCGGATTACTATTTAAAGCTTTGGGCCAAGGAATACGGTACAACCAATCTAAGTACCGAATCCCTCACCCCTTATTTTGAAAAAGTTGAAAAAAATCTCTCTATTAGACGAGCAGTTCGGGAAGAGATGAGTGATGATGCTAACCTTTTAGTGGATGGATGTGAAAAAGCCGGAATCCCTTGGAAAGCGTCACGTCGTAATGTTCGATTCTGTGCCCTAACCGGTGCCTGTTTATCCGGTTGTGTGACGGATCGAAAACAATCCATGTTGGTTACCTATCTACCTTGGGCAACCGCCTATGGTGCCACCATCTATTCAGATACTTATGTAACTCAGATTAAAGAACAGAATGGCAAGGTATCTGTCGTCAAGGCGGAAATTAAAGATCGTAAAACCGGACAGAAAAAAGCCGATATGGAGATCAAGGCTCCTATGGTCATATTAGCTGCAGGTGCAATTCAAACCCCATTAATATTACTACGCAGCAAAATTGCAAATTCCAGTGGTCAGGTGGGGAAAAACTACGCTTGTCATCCCAGCTTATCGGTAACCGGGTATATTCCCAATCTTAACCAGGATTTTTACGGTGCCTGGCATTCCATGTATGTTGACGAATATACCTTACCTGATAAAGGTGGGTATATCCTTTTAAGCGGAATTCAAGATCCGGTTGAAGCCACTTTAAATTCTGAACCTGGCACTGGCAAACCATTTATGCAGCATATGCTGGAAAGTAAAAATTTAGTCCGGTTTATTACCCTAATTCATGATCGTAATCACGGTGAAGTTTTATGGGAAGATGGAGTAAAAAAAATTAATTACGATATGCATGACGACGATTTTCCCTATATGATTGCCGCCATGAAAAAATCAATTGACGTTTTGTTTGCTGCCGGTGCTACAAAAATTTATCTGCCTACATTTAACAAAATGGAAATTCAAAATCCATCTGAAGTTGAACAAATCATGGATTCATTAAAAAATGAACCAGCTCGCTATCGTTATGTATCGTATCACCCACAGGGAACCTGTCGAATGGGTTCAGATCCCACTAAGTCGGTGGTTAATCCATACGGTGAAACCCATGATGTCAAAGGATTATATGTAGCTGACGCCAGTTTATTGCCGACCTCAATTGGCTATAATCCGCAACAGACCGTTTATACTCTTGCCAGTTATATTGCCGACCATATCGTTAAAAATATAAACAACTAGGTTATCGTCAAAGTTAATGATTGAAATAAACGGTTACCAAATCGACGAACAGATCTTCCGGGGAGCTCATACCACTGTTTATCGAGCGACAAAAGAAGAAAGCGGCGAAGATGTTATTATCAAAACCCTGACCGCTGATTTCCCTTCTGCCGAAGATATGGATGAACTTAGGCATGACTATGAAATCGGAAGTCAGTTTGCTCATCCTAACATCATTAAATATGATAGTCTGGAACCCTACCAAAATAATATTGCCATAGTATCCAAATACTTCACCTCATTACGCTTATCGGACGTAATCCCGCAAAAAGGTCTAGAGGTTGTCGAGTTTATTAATATCGCTACCCAATTGACGGAAGGTTTAGCAACGATTCATGATAAGAATATTATTGTCATGGATATAAAACCCCAAAATATCGGTTTCAATCAAGATAGTGCCACGGTTAAATATTTTGACTTTGGTATTTCAACCTACTTGGAACAAGAAAGTCAGCAGGGTATCAGCATTCATAAGCTGAGCGGGACGTTACATTATATGTCCCCTGAACAAACCGGTAGAATGAATCGTGCCATCGATTATCGTACCGATTTTTATTCCCTAGGCATGACTTTTTACGAACTAATATGCGGTTCTAACCCCTGTAACGGTTTGAATTTATCGGAATGCGTTTATTTCCATATCGCTAAAATTCCCCCTTCTCCACTTAAAGTTCGGCCCGATATTCCTCCCATGCTTTCCAATATCATTATGAAATTGGTAGAGAAGAACGCCGAGGACCGCTATCAAAATGCCAATGGCCTATTACATGATTTAAAAAAACTTTTAGGATTAGTGGAAAGCAATCAAACTGATTCAGTATTTAAACTTGGCCGCTTCGACTTTTCCAACAAGTTTCGAATCCCCGAACATCTGTATGGAAGGGAATCCGAAATTAACGTTTTAGAAGAGACCCTAGACAAAACCGCCCAAGGTATCAGCCAAACTTTGGTTGTCAGTGGTTCTCCCGGAATAGGCAAATCGTCTTTAATTTATGAAATCCAAAAAGCAATCACTCACCGAAAAGGTAAATTTATTGCTGGAAAATTTGATGAATTTACTAAAGAAAATGCCTATGCTGCAATTATCAAAGCGTTCACATTGTTAATAAAAAATATATTAAGTGAACAAGAAGAACAAATATATGCCATCAAAGAAAAACTCCTCTCCGTACTAAGTAGTAACGCCCAGATTATTGTCGAGATGATTCCATCATTGGAGTTAATTATTGGCAAACAAGCTCCGGTCCAAGAGCTCGGACCGCTCGAGACTCAAAACCGCTTTAATCGTGTATTTGCCGACTTTGTGGAAATATTTGCCTATGCCGATTCACCGCTTACACTATTTATTGATGATTTGCATTGGGCGGATACAGCCAGTTTAAATCTGCTGGAAAAACTGATCAACAACCCAAATATTAATTACTTTCTATTAATTACTTCTTACCGAGATAATGAATTAGATGAGACTCATCCTGCCTATCTAATGCTGGATCGATTAAAGTCCAACAACAATCCTTATAATCATATTAGGCTGAGTCCGTTAAACCTGACCAGTACCAATCAACTCATTGCTGATGTATTAAAAACAAAGTTTAATCGCACACAGGAATTGGCTAATATAATTCATAGCAAAACTGAAGGAAATCCATTTTTCCTAAAACTGTTTATACAAACGCTATATGATCAAAACCTATTACGCTTCGATTTGGAACGTGGCTGGTATTGGGATGCCAAACAAGTAAGTAGCCTGCAAGCGACTGAAAATGTCGCTCAGTTAATGCTCAATAAATTATCCCGTTTACCTGATAACGCGTTGGAAATGCTAAAAATAGCCGCTTGTCTCGGTCATAATTTTCAATTAACTGAACTGCAATTAGTAGCCGATAAATCTCCCGAAGAAGTCAGCATAGAATTATTTCCGGCATTGCGTGAAGGTATTCTTTTACGCCGCAAAAAAACCTACTATTTCGTTCACGATCGTGTTCAAGAGGCCGCCTACTCCTTAATCGAAGAGCATGAGACAAAGCAGCTTAATTTAAATATAGGACGAACTTTATTAGCCAATTTAAACGTTTCTCAACGTGACCAACGAATCTTTAGTATTACCAATCATCTGAATAAAGGCATAAGTTTAATTAATTCTGATGAAGAAAAGACCAAATTGGCTGAACTTAACTTGGAAGCAGCCAATAAGGCTGTTAAAAACACCGCTTATAATCATGCCTTGCGATGTTTTAAAACCGGTTTACGCTGTCTCGGAAATAATGCCTGGAAACACCAATATCAACTCTGTTTCCAATTACAAAAAGGCCGAGCCGAATGTGAATATTTGACCGGAAATTTTGACACCTCCTTAAAATTACTCCAAGAAGCACTTAAAAATACTAATTCTATCCATGATACCGTACAAATCTATTGTATGCTGGTGTATCAATACACCATCAACGCTAATTATGCAGAAGGGATAAATTCTGGACGTAAGGCGCTACTGTTACTGGATGTCACGCTTTCAGAGCAAAATTTAATTCAAGCATTGGAAAAAGAGATACAACTGGCCAAAGAAAACCTTGCCGGGCGCGACGTAGCATCTCTTTTTAAAGCTCCTTTAATGCAAGATCCGCAACAAAAATTGGCCATGCAGGTGTTAATGAGCATGCAGCCAACGGCTTATATGTTTAATCCGGATCTGTATAGTTTAATTGCCGTAAAAATGGCTAATATTTCCTTACAGCACGGCCATATTCCCGAATCAGCCAAAGCCTATATCACTTATGCCAATATTTTAAGTTCAGTCTTTCATGAATATCGTCTGGGTTACGAGTTTGGCAAACTAGGTTTGAAAATGAGCGATAGTTATAATGACTTGATCCAAAAATGTCGGGGACGTTTTATCTATGTTGCTTTTTTAGTACATTGGCAAAAACATCTAAATTTATCCGAAACAGTAATGACTGAAGGCTATCAATTTGGCCTAAATTGTGGTGACTTTCAATACGCAGCGTATAACCTCAGTTTTGGAACTGCCAATCTTTTCTATCAAGGTTACACGCTACCAATTCTTGAAAAGAAATTAGATGGATTTATGCGTTTTGCCTTAAAGGCACAACATCAGATGTCCATTGATACGATTCAAAGTTTTCAATTGGCAATCGAAAACCTACGTGATCGAACGACCAACCGACTTTCCTTCGATACCAACCACATTAACGAAATGGAGTTTTTAAAACGGTGTTTCGAACGCAATACCAGTAGCGCCTGTTATCTTGTGATACTAAAGGCTCAGATACTTTATTTGGCTGGTGAATACGAACAGGCATTAGAACGAATACTCCTTGCCAAAAGAATATTAAATTATATACGCGGCACTATTGCTTCGGCAGAATTTAATTTCTACTATTCCCTAATTTTATGTGCGCTATACCCCAAAGAACTGGATAAACAAAGCGATTATCTTAGCCAAATCCTTGAAAATCAACAACAGATGAAAATGTGGATGGAAAATTGTGAGGACAATTTCGAACACAAATATTTACTCGTAGAAGCACAATTAGCTGAAATAGACAACCGTGTCATCGATGCCATGAGCTTATTTGATCAAGCTAGAGACTCAGCCATTAAATTTCGCTTTATTCAAGCCGAAGCCTTAATCAATGAACAATGCGCTCGCTTCTGGTTTTCATTAAAGCGCGAAAAAGTCGCTAATGAGTATTTGGACAGTGCCTACCACGCCTACATGATTTGGGGGGCCAGTTCTAAACTTCGGCAGCTTGAAGGAAAGTTTTCGAGACTTAAAGAACATGTCACCATCGACGACAAAGGTGAAACCACAACTCATTATCGTGGTAAACGCACTAGCCAATCACATAGCAACGTGACCGAATCCATTGATATTCGTTCGGTAATGGAAGCATCGCAAACCATTTCGGAAGAAATTATACCTGAACGATTAATGAATAAAGTCATGTGTATAATGATTGAAAATGCCGGGGCACAACGTGGTTATTTTCTCTTTAATCAAGGAGAAAAGTTAGAAATAATGGTTGGCGCAGAAATTAATGAGGAACAACAGGTTAGTTATATTCCTGCCAAAAACCTAAGTAATAAAACGACTTATTCAAGAAGTATTGTCAACTACGTGCAACATAGCCAAGAAAGTGTCGTTTTGGACGATGCTGCCAATGAAGAACGTTTTGAACAGGATGACTATATTCGAGAACATCAGACCAAATCCTTATTGTGCCAACCGATTCTCCATCAGGGTGAGTTAAAAGGGATACTTTATCTGGAAAATAATTTAGTGGTCGGAGCCTTTACTGCAAACCGATTAGAACTTCTTAATTTACTTTCCTCTCAAGCTGCAATCTCTCTGGTCAATGCCAATCACTATGCCGAACTAGAAGAGAAAGTAGCTGAACGAACAAAGGAACTAAAACAAAAAAATCAAGCGTTGCAGGAAACTCATCGCCAATTAGAAGAGTTGAGTTTAACCGATACTCTCACCGCCATGCGTAATAGACGCTTCCTGAGTAAATATCTCGATGATGATCTTGTGGTGGTGCTTAGGAAACATCAACAACATATTGAAAATGGCTCACATGAGGCACTACAAAATGCCGATTTAATTTTTTTCCTATTGGATATTGATCACTTTAAACAGGTCAATGATACTTACGGACATTCAGCCGGTGACCAGGTATTAATAAAAATTCGCAATATTATAAAGAAAATTTTTCGTGAGTCAGACTATATTGTCCGCTGGGGTGGCGAAGAAATTGTGGTTATTGCTCGATTCGTCGACCGTAAATTCGCACCTGTTTTAGCCGAACGATTGCGCAAGGCATTTGAAAATTACCATTTCGAGATTGGTGAAAATTTATCTATCAGAAAAACCTGTTCAATTGGTTTCGCCAGCTATCCATTTTTGCCTTTGCCAAATGAGGATGTCAGTTGGTTAAACGTAATTGATATAGCAGATGCAGCTCTTTACGCCGTTAAGCATTCAGGCCGTAACGCCTGGTTAGGACTAGAACCTAATCTTAAAATCAGTGTCGAACAATTCTTCCAGCAACTCAACTATAATCCACAACAATTGATCGATTCAGGAAATATTGAACTCTTCTCCCCCTTCGATGACGATCATCATTTCCATTGGAAAGAGAGCGATTTTTAGGAAGTATTAAAAAATTTTAGCTTTTGAATAAATTTTTAATATAGAAAAAATTCGCAAAAATACCTAAAGTTAAGTCAATATCCAATTCAACTGAAATAGTAAAGCCCAGGCAGATTTGAAACATATCTCCCTAAAATCGACCCTTTATATCTCATAATAAATGTAATAGTTATTTACTTTGGGGTATAGATGAAGGAAAAAAAGTGCTACTATTGGACAATTTTGACAATTAAACGGTATAATAAATACTGTTTTCATCATTTAGTTTTTTAATAATTACTATTAAAATTAAGCTAGTAAACATTAGAGTGTAGTGGCTGACTGTATTATTAATTAAAGTTAGCCTTCTCAATAATGGGGATCCATATTATGAATCAACCGATAAAAAAAATTCTGATTGCAAACCGTGGCGAAATTGCTATTCGTATACTCCGTGCGGCATCAGAACTTAAAATAAAAACCGTTTCTATCTTCACTCATGAAGATAGATTTTCACCTCATCGTTATAAAGCTGACGAAGCCTATCAAGTAGGTAATGATGACGAGCCATTGCGTCCTTATCTTGATATCGAAGCTATAATCAATATTGCAAAATTAAATAATGTTGATGCAATCCATCCCGGTTATGGTTTTTTATCTGAAAATGTTCAGTTTGCCCGCCGTTGTGGTGAAGAAGGAATAATTTTTGTTGGTCCAAAACCTGAAGTTATGGAAGCCTTAGGTGACAAAATTGCGGCGAAGAACAATGCCATTGCTGCAGGCCTTCCCATTATTAAAAATAGTCGCGTTCCCCTAGACAGCTACGAAATTGCCAAAGAGGAAGCCGAATACATCGGTTACCCGGTAATGCTAAAAGCAGCCTCCGGTGGCGGTGGTCGTGGTATGCGGGTAATTCGCTCTATCGATGAATTGGAAACGTCATTTAACGATGCCAAGAGCGAAGCCGGTAAGGCATTTGGCGACGATACCGTATTTTTAGAAAAATACATCGATTCTCCCAAGCATATCGAAGTCCAGATTTTAGGCGATAAACACGGAAATTTAGTTCACTTATATGAGCGCGATTGTTCGGTACAGCGGCGTTTCCAAAAAGTAGTGGAAATCGCCCCAAGCATCACCTTATCTGAAGAGGCCCGTAGCAAATTACACAATTATGCTTTGGACATCACTCGCCATGTTAACTATACCCACGCGGGTACGGTTGAATTCTTGGTTGATAGTGATGAAAACATCTTCTTTATTGAGGTCAATCCACGCGTCCAGGTCGAACATACCATTACTGAAGAAGTTACCGGTATTGATATCGTCCGTAGTCAAATACGTATTGCTGACGGCTGTAAATTATCCGGTCCGGAAATTAATATTCCCTCCCAAGAAGCTATCACATGTGATGGTTATGCCATTCAATGTCGGATTACCACAGAAGATCCTGAAGATAACTTTAAACCTGATTTCGGAACGATTATCGCCTACCGCAGTGCTGGCGGTTTTGGTATTCGTTTAGACGTCGGTGCTGCCTATTCAGGCGCTAGAGTTTCACCTTTCTTTGATTCCATGCTAGTTAAGGTTTCGTCTTGGGGTCGTACCTACGCTGGTGCCATTCAACGGGTTAATCGTGCGCTAAGGGAATTTAGAATTCGTGGCGTTAAAACCAATATTGGCTTCTTGGAAAATGTTTTAGCTAACGAAACCTTTGTTTCCGGCCAGGCAACCGTTACCTTTATTGATAATCATCCGGAACTTTTCGAGTTCCGTTCTTCATTTGACCGTGCAACCAAGACTTTAAATTACTTAGCCAATGTTTCTATCAATGGTAATCCAGACGTTAAAGTCTGTGAGAAACATCGTCAATTTCGTAAACCATTGGTACCCAGTTTTGACCATTTCCAGGAAGTTCCAAAAGGTACAAAAAACTTACTCGATGAAATGGGACCAGATAAATTTGTAGATTGGATTAAATCTCAAAAAAACATCATGTATACCGACACGACCATGCGTGATGCCCATCAATCATTGCTAGCTACACGTGTTCGTACGCGTGATATGTTAAAAGTGGCCGAAGGTTATGCTAAGAATCATCCGCAACTTTTCTCCTTAGAATTATGGGGTGGTGCTACATTTGACGTTTCGATGCGTTTCTTACACGAATGTCCTTGGGTTCGTTTACAAAAATTACGTGAAGCAATTCCTAACATTTTATTTCAAATGCTATTCCGTGGTTCTAACGCCGTTGGATATAAGGCCTATCCTGACAATTTAGTTGAAAAATTCATTATTGAATCGTGGGAAAACGGTATTGATGTATTCCGGATTTTCGACTCCTTAAACTGGATTGAAGGTATGAAGCAATCCATCCAGGTGGTTAGAAATCAAACCGGTGGTCTGGCCGAAGCAACTATTTGTTATACCGGTGACGTGTTAGATACCAGCTCAAGCAATCGCTATAATATGCAATATTACGTTGATTTAGCCAAACAATTAGAAGATGCCGGTGCCCATACCTTAGCAATTAAAGACATGGCTGGTTTATTAAAACCGTTTGCCGCCCAGGAATTAATCCCGACTATTAAAGAAGCGGTAGATCTTCCAATTCATTTACATACGCATGATACAGCCGGTGTGCAAGCTTCAACCTTATTAAAAGCCATTGAAGCCGACGTAGATATTGTTGATGCTTGTTTAAGTTCTATGTCCGGACTAACGTCTCAACCTAATTTGAACTCTATGATTGCGGTAATGCAAGGCCACGAGAGAGAGCAAAAATTTAATTTGGAGTCACTGAATCAGTATGCCAACTACTGGGAAGACGTGCGTGAATACTACTACCCATTTGAGTCTGGCTTAAAAGCTGGTACAGCAGAAGTCTATGATCATGAAATTCCAGGTGGACAGTATTCTAATTTACGCCCTCAAGCTGTTGCTCTAGGTCTTGAACATAAGTTTGAAGAAATAAAAAAGTATTACGCCATCGTTAATAAGATGTTCGGTGATATTGTTAAGGTTACACCATCATCTAAAGTGGTTGGTGATATGGCCTTATTTATGGTCTCCAACAGCTTAACTGAAGATGACATTATGAAACGTGGTGACACCCTTGCCTTCCCGGACTCAGTCATCGAAATGTTTAAAGGTGATCTAGGAAAAGTCGATGGTGGTTTCCCTGAGGAACTTTCCAACATTATCTTAAAAGGTCAAAAACCGCTGAAAGAAAGGCCTAATGTTTATCTGGATCCGGTTGACTTCGATGCTGAATTCGAAGCCTTTAAAGAAGAGTTCGATCAAGAGCAAACCATGTTGGATTTCTTATCCTATAAGATGTATCCCGATGTCTTTAAAAACTTCTATCAACACAAAGAAGAATACGGTGAAATTTCTTACCTAACAACACCTGCTTTCTTCTATGGTTTGGGCATTGAAGAGGAGATCACAGTTGAAATTGGCAAGGGTAAAGTAATTATTATTCGCCTGCTATATGCTTCTACTCCGGGAGAAGATGGTATGCGTACCGTTACTTTTGACCTGAATGGTCAGACACGTACAGTACGAGTACGAGACAACTCGGTTGTATCCACACACAAGGTTAATCAAAAAGCCTCGGAAGTTCATGAAATCGGAGCCCCATTACAAGGAAAACTATCCGATGTTATCGTTAGAGAAGGAGATGTAGTCCAGAAAGATGCACCACTATTCGTGATCGAAGCAATGAAGATGGAAACGACAGTTACCGCACCATTTGATGGAAAAATCAAGAAAGTTCATATTCAAGCCGGTGAGTTGATTGAGCAGGATGATTTAATTGTAGAATTTAAATAAATACTACGATTATATCAATTATTGAAAAAGCCGGGGTAACCCGGCTTTTTTTTAGAATCGCAAATAATCGCATTTATCAAAATATCCTGTTAATTGATTTAAAAACTCTTGATTTGAGGACATCTGTCAAAAATGACAGATTCATGAAATTAATTTTGCGGATAGGTGTTATGTGAAATGAAAAATTGAAATGCATAAAAAAAGCCGAATTCAATATCACGAATTCGGCTTTTAAGCAATTAATATTAGTTAATACTAATTGATTTTACTGAGCAGGAGCAGCTGGTGCTTGAGGAGCTGCTGGTGCTGCATATGGGTTATAAGGCTGTTGATAGTAGCCGCCACCATATGGGTTATAAGGCTGCTGGTAACCACCGCCATAAGGCATACCATAACCACCGCCGTATGGCATACCATAACCGCCAGGACGGTAACCACCGCCATAACCACCGTAGCCATATTCGTCATCGTCGTCCCAGATATCTTCCATTTCTTCCATCCAGTATCTTGGATCCCACTCATCATATGGGTTACAGCCAGGAATCTTACCCATAGGTCCCCAACATTTCCAATCATCGTCAGAACCCCAAAATGCTGACGCGTTACCTGCAAGCCCCATCAAAAAGGCAGAAACTACAGATGCTGCAATTACTTTCTTCATATCCATCTCCCCATCTAAAGGAATAGTTAAATTAACCAACAAGTTTTGTACCTAACGCATTAGCGTTAAATTAAATGTTTACCTTTTTATAATAAACTAAAATACTACCGATTGTAAATCAAAAAATAGATATATTTAATAATATAATTATTTTCTTATATAGATTGCCACTTACTTTATTTCCGTACCCTCTTCCAACTTATAACAAATTCTTTTAACTATCATTCTCTTACAAGTTATTTCTTATTATTTTTACAGTATTGTTTAGTTTAGGACATATTTCTCCAACAACCAAGTATAAACAGCCACTTTTTGAAATTATTTTTTAGTTTGTTAGACTTATATATACTTATATTTTTGGGGGATATTAGCCATGTTCAAATCAACTAAGTATTTAACTTTGTTATTGACCCTTTGCTTATCCAACCTTTTATCGGCAGCAATCCATACGGAATTGATTTTTAGCAGCAGCCAATCGCAAAGTTTTGACAGTCAATTCAACTCGGTTAAAAATATATTAGGGACAGTTTTTAATCAATCTTCAAAATTAAGCTATGTAACCTTTAATGGAAACAGTTCTCAAAATGAAACCATTTCTTCCACTAGCAGCTCTTTGGCAGAGCCTTTTTTGCTTTATGATCTTCAAGGCAATCCTATAGTTTATGTCGCCTCTAAAAATAAAGAAATCTTCCAATTTTCCAAACTGAATAACCAGTGGTCACAGAAAACGGTGTTTAGTCTCGATCAAAATTTGTATCCCAATCTCTATGTCAAAATCAGCGATATAAAAATAGATAAAAATGGCGCCATCCATATTATATGTGTTACCGATTATACTGTTTTTTATATTACGAATAGCTCAGGAACTTGGAACACTAATCCTGAAATCGTTGAAACATTGTCAGAAAATCACGTCAATGTAGAATTTGGCTTTCGCATCAGTATTCGCGGACTACCTTCACTAGCCATAGATAATAGTGGTAAGGCACATATCGCCTATTCCACTACTTATGAATCTCGTTATCTGACCAATCAGTCTGGTAGTTGGAAAAGTGAAGATATATTTCGTGATACAAATATGGACTACTGGCCAGCGGAAAATCCGGTTCTTAGGTTAGACATGAACCAAACACCCACCATTGTAGCTACAGAGATGGATCACGCTATTACCGGTTCATTGACTAATTCTAATTTACGTTATTTATCGAGAAATGGTAAACAAGGCTGGAACTCTACAATAATTGCCGAAAGTGCTGATAGTTATGTAGGTAGTGATGGAAATAAATACACCGGAGTCAATACCACACTCCTATTTGACGAACAGAATCGCCCACATATACTATTTTCAGATATTGCCTCTTCCCATAATCAACAGGGTTGGAACTATACCAAAAATGGCCAGATTCGCTTAGCTTACTTGGACAATCAAAAATGGCAGGTTTCCATTCTTTATCAACAGTCTCCCGACAATAGCGAAATGCTGTCATTAAGCCTGGAAAAGATCGATGCTAGTAATTCCATACACTACATTGCTCTGGAAGTTTTAAGAGTCGGAAATGTCTATGACTTATATGATTCTGAAACCTATAATCTTAAATATTTCTATCCGGACTCATCTTTTACAGCATCTTTTCAAAGCCCGACATTGCAAATCACAGCCAATAAATCTCAAAGTGAAATTTCGTTAAGCAACAATAATGGCTTTGCATTTAGTGTACAACTAAATGCCGGAGATTCATCCGGTACTCCTGCTGATTGGTGGCTAGCTCGTTTATCACCGGATAATCAATTAAGCTATTATGACTTGGCCGGAACCTGGAGAGCAGAAGAAAAAGCAACTTATCAAGGTGCATTGATAGACTTAGCTTCTTTTTCTATATCTGATAGCGATTTTTCTTTAGGCCCAGGCAAATATGTCTATTATTTTGCTATTGATACCAATATGAACAATAAAGTCGATATGGATGATAGCGGATTTATTTATGACCAATTAGAAATCGATGTTTCTCAATAACAACCACGCGACAATGCTGCCAGGATCTATAAGTAGCAGTTTAATGACATGGCTATAAAATTTGACAATTTAACTTGGAGAGGGAATATCCCCCTCCAAGTCAACCAGTTACTAAGATACCCCAAACAACTCTTCGAGCTGAGAAAAGACGTGTTCGTCCACTTTAACATGATGTTTAATATCTACCACATCCTCTAATTTATTAGTCTGTTTAATCACCTGATTAAGACGTTCTTCCTCATTTACCAACAACCAGATCTTACTATGACTATTATCTTTCATCGGCAAGCATAAGATGCCCTCCATATTGTATGCCCGGCGGGCAAATAACCCGCAGACATGGGACATAACACCAGGATGGTTTTTAACCTTCAACTCTAAAACTGTGTTATTCATTAAACTTGCTCCAAAATCATTTCACTATTCGATGCACCCGGTGGAACCATGGGCAATACCATTTCATCTTCAGATATATTGACGTTAACCACACAGGGTCCCGGTTCCTGCATTACCTGTTGCAATGTGTTTAAAGGATCGGAACTATTGCTCAAATCGAATCCTTTGGCGCCCATAGCTTCGGCTAAAGCAACAAAATTAGTGCCACGACGGCTATTAACCGCATGATGACGCGCGCCGTAAAACAATGTTTGTTGCTGTCTTACCAAGCCCAAATTATTATTGTTCATAATAATAATTTTGATATTCAAATCGTGTTCTACAGCCGTAGCCAATTCCTGAATATTCATCATAATACTGCCATCACCACTGATACAAAGTGCCAATCGCTCAGGCTGAGCCAGGGCTGCTCCAATAGCTGCCGGCAAACCAAATCCCATGGTTCCTAAACCGCCGGAACTGATCCACTGCCTGGCTCGTTGGAATGGAAATACTTGTGACGTCCACATTTGATGTTGGCCCACATCGGTAATAATATTGGTCTGTTCATCGGTTATATTCGCGAGGCTTTGCAACAAATTATAAGGTTGAAAAATCCCCTTACTATTGGCAAAGTCCAATCCAAAATGTTGTTTTAAATATGCTACCCGCTCACACCAGTCTATTCGTTGTACCGGAGTGCTATTCTCTATACAAATTTGAAGCGTAGCACCAACATCGGCCTGGATCGCCAAAGTAGGATTTTTTATCTTACCGATTTCGCTTTCATCAATATCGATATGAATAATAGATGCCTGTGGACAAAATTTGCTCACTTTTCCGGTCGCCCTATCATCAAAACGAACCCCGGCCCCAATCAATAAATCACACTCTTCCAGAACCATATTGGTATAGCGAGCACCGTGCATGCCGAGCATACCTAAAAAAAGCGGATGAGAACTGGGCATATTGCCTAGCCCCATAAAGGATGCCACTGTTGGTATACTATGCTGCTCGGCGAACTCCACCAAATCGTCGGCACAGCTAGAATGGGTAATTCCACCGCCAATCATTAACATCGGACGCTTGGCTTCATTTAACATTTTCAGCATCTTTTCTATATCGTCTGCTTGCGGTTGAGGCAAAGGATCAGCTAAACCCAATTCCGGCCATTCATCAAATTCGACAAATTGTTGTTGAACATCTTTCGGTACATCAATTGAAACCGGTCCGGGTCGTCCCGAAGTTGCAATGCGGAAGGCTTCCGGCATTATCTCAAGTAACTCTTCGGCAGACCGGGCCATCCAATTATGCTTAGTAATTGGCAACATAACACCATAGGTATCCGTTTCTTGAAAAGCATCGGTACCAAGTAAAGGGGTCGCGACTTGTCCGGTAATAGCAATTAACGGAATGGAATCCAAATGAGCGTCAGCCACGGCCGTCACCAAATTGGTCGCTCCCGGTCCGGAACAAGCCATACAAACACCCGGAACGCCTGTAACTCGTGCCATACCTTGAGCAACAAAACCGGCCCCCTGTTCGTGCCGCGTGAGAACATGTTCAATAGGACTTTCGGTTAAAGCATCATAAATAGGCAGACTGGCTCCACCAGGAATACCTGCTACTCGTGTAATTCCATGTTTTTCCAACATTTTAACGATAATCTGTGCGCCATTGTAACGTAAACGTCCGGTTTCTTGCTTGGCAGGATTCATTATGGCTTACCTCTACTTGTACTTAATTTCACGTGCTAACTCCTAATTATTCGACCAAAAAAAAACCCCCTTCGACTTTCGCCGAAGGGGGTTTTTGTCATTTCTGTTTAATGCAAACCCGCTACGGCATCTTTTCTCCGACATACACCACCACGCTCACGACTGACACGTCATGCTTAAACAGGTTTAAAAATAGTGATGTGATTTGCATTTTAAAAATTCGTTTTCTTCAAAAGTTGATTACTATGGTAGGGTAAGCTATCACCCCTTTTATGTAAAGTCAAGTTTTAACGTAACTGCTCACGCCGTTTAGATTTTGTTCCAGAACAAGACGCTGACGCACGGAGAATGTGAGCGTATAACTAATACGTGACCATTCGAGTACGACAGCAACGCAGTAATGGGACAAAAGATGAATGGTGTGAGTAGTTACGTTTTAACCACTACTCGATTACGACCACTACTCTTAGCTTCATACAATCCATCATCGGCTCGTTTTAATAATGAATCCAAATCTTCATTATCTATTTTCCTGGCCACGCCTGAACTGATAGTATAATTAATCGTATATTGTTCAATTGTTATGTTTAATTGTTCAATACCTAATCGAACCTGTTCACAGATTTGCTCAACTATTGCTATAGATTCTGAGGTACAAATAACAGCAAACTCTTCACCACCCAACCTACCAAAAACAAAATCATTAATCGTCGATTGTCTAACTTGTTTATCGATAAATCGGGTAGTGGCCTTAATAACCTCATCTCCCACAGAATGCCCATAGCTATCATTAATATCTTTAAATTTGTCGATATCAATCATAATGGCAAATATATTATTATCTTGAGTCCGACCAAAGAGTTGTTCTGATAATTCAAAAAACTTTCGCCGATTATAAATATTAGTCATGGAATCACGTGATGCTAAAAAGTCCAATTTCTGGATCAACTCTCTAAACTGAATCTGAGTCCTGACTCGGGCCAACAATTCTCTGGGTTTAAAAGGTTTAGTAATATAATCTACGCCTCCATCTCGATAAGCCTTATCGATACTATCTTCATCGGTTTTTGCGGTAATAAATATGACGGGAATATCTCTACTTTTAGGATTCTCTTTTAGCCTTCTACAAACCTCATAGCCATCCATTTCAGGCATCATAATATCCAATAAAATTAATTCGACCTTCTCTTCCTGGACAATGGTAAGAGCCGTTTCACCATCATAAGCTTCGACCACATCGTAATCCTTAAGTAGCTCAACGAGGATCATCACATTTTCTTCAGTATCATCAACAACTAATAAGGTTGGTTTATTGTCCATATTGAAAATTTTTTACCAGGTTAATTGCTTCTTCAAATTTATATTTTTTTATCAAACTATTTACCTCTTGAACCACTGTAATTAATTGACTATCCGAAGTATTTTCTTCAATTTTTTCCAAAATTGGTTTGCAGAGTCGAGCCCTTTTTCTTGGCAAGATATCGAGCAACTGCAGCAATAAGTTATCAACATCTACTTCAGCATCGTGAACATTTTTTTGAAACCATTGTGAGGTTTTAATTAAATTTATCACTTCATCCAAGAGTAAACGATATTCATTGATATCCTCGGTGGAAGGATTTTCTTCCAAATCAAGGCAAGCTTCATGTAATGCTTGAGCACCGATATTTAATGCCAGTCCTTTAATGGTGTGAACGAGTCTTTTGGCCGATTCAATATCTGCTTTAAGAAAATGTTCAATTTTATCCGCACTATCCTCGTAATTGCCGACAAAGTCCAGCAGAATCTTGCCATACAGATCTTGATTATTGGCCATTAAAGCCAAACCTTTACGACTATCCAGATATTTGGAATTGATATGGTTTATATTATGTTCGTTATTGCTCTTTTCAATCGATACCAAGTTACTTTTGGCAGGAATATATTTTAATAAAATCCGATAAAATTCCTGCACATCGATTGGTTTATTTAAATGTTCGTTCATCCCAAAAAAGCGGGTCTTTTCGATATCCTGCTTCATGGCCGAAGCTGTTAAAGCAATAATAGGGACATTTTTATCATTTTCTCTGACCATTTTGGCCGTTTCATAACCATCCATCACCGGCATTTGAATATCGGTTAATATCAGTTCAAAACGGTCCGGCTCAGCGATATATTTATCAACAGCCACTTGTCCGTTTTGAGCATCTTCAATTTGAATACCACTGCCTTCTAGTAAACTATGAATAATAAGCCGATTCATTTCATTATCTTCGGCTAATAATATTTGGCTACCACTTAATAAACGAATATTTCGCTTATCTTCCTCCAACGTTGTGACCATTGAATTGTCGGATTCTTGTATATTTTTTTCCGGCAGCAGAGGTACTTCAACAGTAAAGATACTCCCTTTAGCATATTCGCTGTGCAGACGTATATGTCCATTCATCAGCTGAATTAATTGCTTAGATATAGCCAACCCTAAACCGGTTCCGCCATATTTACGAGTGGTACTACCGTCAGCCTGGGTAAAGGATTGAAAGAGTTTTTTCTGTTCCTCGGGCTTTAAACCAATTCCCGTATCTTTTACCTCAAAGCGATACAGATGATTTTCCAACTCTTGAATGGTGACACTTACTTCACCTTGCTCAGTAAACTTTATGGCATTATTGGCTAAATTGGTTAATATTTGCCCTAAACGCAATGGATCGCCATGCAAGTGCATATTCATCTGCTGATCGTAATCAATGGTAAATTTAAGATTTTTCTGCTGTGCTTTGTATTCCAACAAATTATTGACATTATCGATGACACCTTGAAGGTCAAAATCAATATTCTCAATATCCAGTTTACCGGCTTCAATTTTGGAAAAATCAAGAATATCGTTAATAACACCTAGTAAAGAATTTGAGGCCGATTCAATAATTTTGGGTGTAGTTCCTCTATAACGACGAAACTTGTTGCTCAAAATTGTTAACAACCAAGAAATCATAATTTCTTTTCTTTGATGCTTTCTTATAATATTTCCAATAGGCATTAAAGTCACCACTGGATTT
>Ga0209692_10000394_pt1 | contig 112397 bp, 81 predicted proteins | sample tdDd472_FD_187129 | JGI IMG/M metagenome (GOLD analysis project Ga0209692, IMG submission 187129) | Marine sediment microbial communities from the Atlantic coast under amendment with organic carbon and nitrate - tdDd47.2 (SPAdes)... | ecosystem: Environmental > Aquatic > Marine > Coastal >...
ACACCCCCCCAACCCGCTCCCCCCCGAAGCCTCTTCAGACGCATCATCGCCAACCCGCTCGGCAAACTGGGCGCAGTGATCGTCGGCGCGATCATCGGCCTCGCCGTCGAGACCGGCGTCGACTCAACCGGCGTCCTCGGCCCCGGTCTCGAAGACGTCCTCGCCCGCCAGGCCGACGGCTTCGCCCTCCTCGACAGCAAGCTCGACGCACTCAACAAGGCCGAGAACCTCGACCAGGCCAAGACCCTCGCCGCGGACATCAGCGCCCAGGTCGCCCAGCAGCAGGCTACCGCCGAACGCCTCGGCGGCGAGCTGCGCGGCGCCCGCGCCGAGATCGAACGCCTCCGCACCGACGCGATCGCCGCGAGCGGCGCGGTCGGCGGCGCCGGCGTCTGGCTCAAGCCGGGCGAGAGCATCGCCGTCGGCCACCGCGGCAACACCTTCACCTTCATGAGCTTCAGCTACTCCGGCAGCACCGACAAGATCGAGGCCAACGTCAACGGCGAGAAGCGCCGGATGGAGGTGGGCGACTCGGCCGAGTTCACCACGCCGGAGGGCGTCTTTCGGGTGGTCTTCAAGCTCGCCGAGCGTCGGGTCGACGGACGGATCGGCTTCGACGTGGTCAAGCCCGAGCCCGCCGCCTAGCGGCAGGCGGTCTCGGTCATTTGGACCTGAGGGCCGGTTCGGATAGGCTCGCGGTGGCCGCACCGCCGCCGCCTGCCCAAACCCCCAAGGACCCGCCATGCCCCGAGCCAGCAGATTCGTTCCCCTCGCCCTCGTCGCCGCTTTCGCCGTCGCGGCGAGCGCGCAGTCGGTCCGGTACGTCGATGTCGGCCGCGGCGACGTGCCCGTCTATCTGCCCTCGACCTACGACGACGACACCCCGATGCCGCTGATCGTCATGCTGCACGGCTACTCGGCCTCGGGGCCGATCCAGGAGTCGTACTTTCGGTTCCGGGCACAGCAGGAATCGTTCGGCTTCATGCTGGCGATTCCCGACGGCACGATCGACAACTTCGGCAACCGGTTCTGGAACGCGACCGACGCCTGCTGCAACTTCTTCAACTCGAGTGTTGACGACTCGGGCTATCTGCTGGACCTGATCGACGCGGTCGCTCTGACGTGCAACGTGGACCCGCGGCTGGTGTGTCTGATCGGCCACTCCAACGGCGGCTTCATGGCGCACCGGATGGCGTGCGACCACGCCGACGTGATCGCCTCGATCGCGAGCCTGGCCGGCGCGACGCACAACGACCCCAACGACTGCGATCCGGCGAGCCCGGTGCACGTGCTGCAGATCCACGGCACCAACGACACCACCATCCGCTACAACGGCGGCAGCATCAATGGCAACCAGTACCCCGGCGCGATCGAGACGACCGAGATGTGGGCGATGCTCAACGGCTGCGCGGTGATCCCCGATGACTCGTCGCCGCCGCTGAATCTCGTGAGCAACATCTCGGGCGACGAGACGCTGGTGACGACCTATCCGCAGGACTGCTTCGCCGGCGGATCGGCGGAGCTGTGGACCATCGTCGGCGGCAGCCACACGCCCAATCTCTCGAGCCAGTTCGCGCCGCTGGTGATCGACTGGCTTCTGAGCCACCCGAAGCCATGTCCCGCGGACTTCAACGGCGACGAGGTGGTCAACACGCAGGACGTCCTGGCGTTCCTCAACGCGTGGGCTGCGGGAGAGGCCGCGGCTGATTTCAACCGCGACGGCACCGTCAACACGCAGGACGTGCTGGCGTTCCTGAACGCGTGGGCGAGCGGCTGCTAGGCGATCAGGGATTGCAACGAATCTGCGGTGCAGTCTCCCGCTCTGCTCGCGGGGTCGGGAGGCTCTACGATTCGGGCCATGGATGCACTGCTCGCCACACTCGACTGTTGGAAGCCTTTCCGAGCCCTCGTGCTCGGCGACTTCATGCTGGACGAACTGGTGTACGGCGATGCCGAGCGGCTGAGTGCTGATGCGCCGGTGCCGGTGTTGCATGTGCGGCGGGTGGAGCGGACGGCGGGGGGGGCTGCGAACCTGTGTCTGGGGTTGGCGGCGCTGGGGGCGGAGGTTCGGGCGTTTGGTGTGGTGGGTGAGGACGAGCCGGGCGGGGCGCTGCGGGCGGCGTTGGCGGCGGGGGCCGAGGGGGCCATCGACGCGGGCGGGCTGCTCGCCGACGGGGCGCGGCCGACGACCGTAAAGCGGAACATGATCGGGCTTGCGCAGTCGCGGCATCCGCAGAAGATGTTCCGGGTGGACTATGAGTCTCGCGAGCCGCTGGGGGAGGCGGTCGCGGCCCGGGTGTTGGACGCGGTGCGGGCGGCGCTGGCGGATGCGGATGTGTTGTGCATCGAGGACTACGCCAAGGGTGTGTGCAGCGCGGAGTTGTGCGGTGCGGTGATCGCGGCGGCGCGTGAGGCGGGGGTGCCGGTGTTTGTGGACCCGGCGAAGCTGTCTGACTATGCGCGGTATCGCGGGTGCACGGTGATCACGCCGAACCGGACCGAGGCCGAGCACGCGACGGGGCTGCGGACGCACGAGGGGGATGACGCGACGGTGTCGGGGGTGACGGCGCACAACGCGGCGCTGGCGGCGGCTCTTGCGGAGACGGTGGAGTGCGACGCGGTGGTGATGACGCTGGACCGGCACGGGGCGCTGGTGCGCGAGCGGGCGGGGGCGTGTGTGACGGTGCCGACGCGGGTGCGGCAGGTGTACGACGTGACGGGGGCGGGCGATGTGTTTCTGGCGGGGCTGGCTGCGGGGCGGGCCAACGGGTTGGGCTGGCAGGACGCGACGCGGCTGGCGAACGTGGCTGCGGGGATCGCGGTGGAGAGTTTCGGCGCGGTGGCGGTGCCGATCGAGCGTGTGCACCAGGCGGTGATCGCCGATTCGGTGGGGGAGCACGGCAAGCTGCGGTCGATCGAGCAGTTGCTGGTCGAGGTGCGTGCGTGGCGGGCCGAGGGCAAGCGGATCGTGTTTACGAACGGGTGCTTTGACGTGCTGCACGCGGGGCACGTGTCGCTCTTGGATCGTGCGAAGAAACTGGGTGATGTGCTGATCGTGGCGACCAATACCGATGAGCGGGTGCGGGAGTTCAAGGGGCCGAACCGTCCTGTCAATGGGCTTGCGCAGCGGGCGGCGGTGTTGAGCGGTCTGGCGGCGGTGGACGCGGTGGTGGTGTTTGAGGAGGAGACGCCGCGGGAGATCATCGAGCGGATCGGGCCGGACGTGCTTGCCAAGGGCGATGAGTATGAGGTGGCGCAGATCCCGGGGGCGAGCTTTGTGCTCGAGCGGGGTGGGGCTGTTGAGCGGCTGCCGATGGTGGAGGGGTACAGCACGACGGCGACGCTGCGGGCGATGGGGGATGCGCGGGCGGAGACGTCGGCGACGGCGGAGACGCGGGCGCGGTTTGTGGAGGATCGGTAGAGGCGGGCTGGAAAGCCCGCCCCCCTGCGTGCCGTTCCTCGGCAGCAGTGCGATTTTCAGCGCCAGTCGATGACGATCTTGCCGAACTGGTCGGCGGCCTCGAGGCGTTCGTAGGCGGCGCGGCAGTCGGCGGGCTTGAAGACCTTGTCGATGGCGGGTTTGAGGTGGCCGGCGCGGTAGAGCGCGGCGACCTCGTGGAACTCGTCGTTGGAGCCCATGGTCGAGCCGAGGATCCGGAGCTGGTTCCAGAAGAGGCGGGCCAGGTCGGTGGTGGCGTCGGGGCCGGTGGTGCAACCGGGCGAGACGTAGGCGCCGCCGCGGGCGAGGGACTTGATGCAGGAGAGATGGGTGGCCTTGCCGACGGAGTCGACGGCCATGTCCACGCCGCGTTTGTTGGTCCAGGCGCGGATGTTGCGTGAGAAGTCTTCGCCGCTGTCGAGGATGGTGTGGTCTGCGCCGAGTTCTTTGGCGCGGTCGAGCTTCCACTGGTGGCGGCTGGTGACGGCGGTGGGGCAGCCGAGGTGCTTGGCGATGGCCAGGGCGCTGGTGGCGACGCCGCCGCCGATGCCGGTGATGAGGACGGACTGGCCGGGGCGGAGTTGGCCCTTGCCGACCATCATGGAGTAGGCGGTGAGGGCGCAAAGGCCGAAGGCCGCGGCCTCGATCGGGTCGGCGCCCTCGACGGGGGCGAGGTTGTCGGCGGGGACGGCGAACTGTGCGGCGTGGGCGCCGAAGTGGTGCTCGCCGATGAGTTCGTATTCGGGGGCGAGGGTGGAGCGGGGGGGCTCGGTGGGTGCGCGGTGGCGGGAGACACGGGTGGCGGCGGTGTAGATGACCTGCTTGCCGACCCAGGCGGGGTCGACGTCGGCGGCGACGGACTCGACGATGCCGCAGGCGTCGCAGCCGGAAACGCGGGGGTAGGTGAGGTCGAGCCCGGGGACGCCCCTGCCGACCCAGAGGTCCATGTGGTTGAAGGCGGAGGCGAGCGTGCGGACGACGGCGTGTCCGGGGGCGGGCGGCTCGGGGTCGGGCCAGTCGGAGCGGAGGGAGATGTTGGGGGCGACGGGGTTGGCTTGTTTGGCGACGACGATGGCTTGCATGGTGGTAGGGTAGGGGGTGGTGTTGCGACGGCAACCGGTCGCCTTGGGGCGTGATCGGGGACGCTGTATGCTGCTCTGATGCGATGGATCATTTGTTTGGCTGGCGCGGTTGCGGTTTCGGCCTTGGCGTGGGGTGTGGTTTCGTCGGCGGATGATCCGTCAGGATCAGAATCGGCGGGGGTGGCGCGTGCGGTTTCGCATGCGGGCGGGTCAATGTTTGGCGGGGCTGAGCTGCCGCGGATCCCTGGTGAGGCGGATCGCGGGTCGGTGCGGTACGGGCGGGATGTGCGGCCGATCTTGTCGGACCGGTGCTTCCTGTGTCACGGGCCGGACCGGGACATGCAGAAGGCGGATCTGCGGCTGGATTCGTGGGAAAGTGCGACGACGCCCCGGGGCGAGCGGCCGGCGGCGATCGTGCCGGGTGATGTGGAGGCCAGCGAGTTGTGGCGTCGGATCACGTCGGACGATCCGGACGTGATGATGCCGCCGCCGGACTCGAACAAGAAGGGGTTGTCGGCGGAGGAGCGTGAGGTGATCCGCGGCTGGATCGCGGGCGGTGCGGAGTATGAGCCGCACTGGGCGTTCGAGACGCCGCGGCGGCCGGCGGTGCCGGCGGTCGGGGACGGAGCGTGGGGGCGGAACGCGATCGACGGGTTTGTGCTGTCCGGGCTGGAGGATGCGGGGCTGACGCCCTCGGCGGAGGCGGATGCGGCGACGCTGGTGCGGCGGGTGTTTCTGGATCTGACGGGGCTGCCGCCGACGCCGGCGGAGATGGAGGCGTATCTGGCGGATGCGCGCGCGGATCGGTACGAGCGGCTGGTGGAGCGGTTGTTGATCGAGGAGCCGTATGTCACGCGGTATGCCGAGCGGATGGCGGCGCCGTGGCTGGATCAGGCGCGGTACGCGGACACGTCGGGGATTCATATGGACGCGGGGCGGTCGATCTGGCCGTACCGGGACTGGGTGCTGCGGGCGTACCGGTCGAACATGCCGTTTGACGAGTTTGTGGTCGAGCAGCTGGCGGGGGATTTGATCCCGGGGGCGACGCGGTCGCAGCGGATCGCGAGCGGGTTCAACCGGAACCACGTGACGAGCGATGAGGGCGGGGCGATCAACGAGGAGTATCTGGTTGAGTATTCGGTGGACCGGGTGGACACGACGAGCTCGGTGTTTCTGGGGTTGACGGTGGCGTGTGCGCGGTGTCACGATCACAAGTTTGACCCGATCACCCAGGAGGATTTTTACAGCCTGTTTGCGTTCTTCAACTCGAACGAGGAGCCGGGGATCTATTCGCAGGTGCCGGACGCCAAGCGCGCGCACGAGCCGTTTATGGCGGCGCCGAGTGATGGGCAAGAGGCGGCGATGGAGCGGCTGCGGGGGGGGTTGGAGGCGTTGATGGTGCGGCGGGATGCGCCGAGCCCGGAGGAGGATGCGCAGCGGGCGGCGTTTCTGGAGGGGCTTTCGGAGACGGGGGGCGTCTCGTGGATGGTGCCCGGCGCGGGGTTGGAGGTTGCGGCGGCGGAGTCTGCCGGGGGCGCGACGCTGACGGTGCTGGAGGATGGGTCGGTGCTGTCGAGCGGGGAGAATCCGGACCGGGACAGCGCGACGTTGACGCTGGTGACGGAGGCGACGGGGTTGCGGCTGGTGGCGCTGGAGGCGTTGACGGACGCGTCGCTGCCTGAGGGGCGTGTGGGGCGTGCGCCGAACGGGAACGCGGTGCTGGCGTCGATCGAGGCGGAGGCGGTGTCGGTGGTTGATCCGACGCGGCGGCAGAAGGTGCGGTTTGTGTGGGCGTGGGCGGATGTGGAGCAGGAGAACGGTGACTACCGGGTGACCAACGCGATCGACCCGAGCGCGGCGCGGGGTTGGGCGGTGGCGGCGCACTTTGACCGCGAGGGTGGGCCGACGGGGCGGACGGCGCTGTTTCTGACCGACGAGCCGTTTGGCTTTGAAGGCGGGACTCGGGTTGTGGTGCGGCTGGGGTATGACTCGGTGTATGCCCAGCACAGCTTCGGGCGCGTGCGGCTGGGGCTGGGGACGATCAACGCGGCGGGGCTTGCGGGGCTGCCGGTTGCGGGCGGCGGGTTCTATCGGGTGGGGCAGTTTTCGGCGGCGGACAACGCGGCGATGTACGAGACGGCGTTCGGTCCGGAGCAGAGCGCGGGGCTGGATCTGTCGGCGCGGTTTGACGGCAAGGGGTGGGCGTATGACGGGCGGATTGCCGAGGGCGCGGCGGTTGCGCTGTCGGACGGGGTTGGGGTGGACTATGTGGCGCGAGAGGTGTTTGCGCCGTCGGCGCGGGAGGTTGAGCTTTCGCTGGGGAGCGACGACGGGATCCGTGTGTTCCTGAATGGTGAGGCGGTGTTTGAGAACCGTGTGGATCGCGGCGTCGCGCCGGACCAGGACCGCGCGACGGTGCGGCTGGCGGCGGGGGCGAACACGCTGGTCTTCAAGATCGTGAACACGGGCGGGCCGTCGGGGTTTTATACGAGGTCGATCGAGGATGAGGCGGTGCTGCCGCACGGGATGGTGCCGGCGATCCTGGCGGGGCCGGCGCGGCGTCCGGGATTGATGGCGGGGGCGGTGGAGGCGTGGCGGACGCGGTTCAGCCCGAGTTATCGAGAGTTGAGCGAGGAGATTGCGGCGCAGGAAGAGGCGATCGCGGCGCTTGATGCGGAGATCCCGCGGACGATGGTGATGAAGGAGTTGCCGATGCCGCGGGAGACGTTTGTGCTCTCGCGGGGGTTGTATGACCACCCGGACCGCGAGCGGCCGGTCGGTCGGGCGGTGCCGGCGGCGCTTGGGCGGCTTCCGGACGATGCGCCGAGGGACCGGCTCGGGCTGGCCGAGTGGGTGGTGAGTGAGGACAACCCGCTGACGGCGCGGGTGACGGTGAACCGGCTGTGGGAGATGTTGTTCGGGTACGGGATTGTGCGCACGAGCGAGGACTTTGGGTATCAGGGCGAGTGGCCTTCGCATCCGGAGTTGCTGGACTGGCTGGCGGTGGAGTTTCGGGAGAGCGGGTGGGATGTGCAGCACATGCTGCGGCTGATGGTGACGAGCAGCGCATACCGGCAGGTGGCGCGGGTGCGGCCTGAGGCCAGGGAGATCGATCCGGACAACCGGTTGCTGGCGTACTTCCCGCGGCAGCGTTTGACGGCGGAGCAGATCCGGGATCAGGCGTTGTATGTGGGCGGGTTGCTGGTGGAGAAGCTCGGCGGGCCGAGCGTGAAGCCGTATCAGCCGGACGGGTTGTGGCGTGAGGTCGCGATGCCGCAGTCGAACACGCGGACGTACGAGCGGGGCGATGGCGACGAGTTGTGGCGTCGGAGCGTGTACACGTATTGGAAGCGGGCTGCGCCGCCGCCGTCGATGCTGACGCTGGACGCGCCGACGCGGGAGTTCTGCACGATCCGGCGGATGAGCACGAACACGCCGCTGCAGGCGTTGGTGCTCTGGAACGATGTGCAGTTTGTGGAGGCGGCGCGGGCGGTGGCGGTGCGGGTGATGCAGGAGGCCGAGGGCGACGGGGATCGCCTGGCGTTCTTGTATCGGCTGTGCACCGGGGCGGCGCTGGATGAGGCGCGGGCGTCGGCGTTGGCGGGGGCTCTGGGTGCGTTCCGCGAGCGGTACAGCGGTGCTGCGGAGGACGCGGCGGCGCTGGTGTCGGCGGGAGAGTCGGCGGTGCCGGAGGGGATCGACACGCGGGAGTTGGCTGCGTGGACGATGGTGGCCAGTGCGGTGTTGTCGAGTGATTCGACGATTGTGAAGAACTGAACGGACGCGGCGGGCCGGAGAGACGCCGGCCCCTGTAAAGCATGAGAGCAGACTTATGAGCGACCCACGACCCCACGGCAGCGACCCTCTTGAGCGGTATCTGCTGAACATGACACGGCGGCGGTTCTTTGGCCTTGCGGGGCAGACGATCGGCGCGGGGCTGGGCGCGTCGGCGCTCGGTTCGCTGGTGGGGGGGAGCCCGGCGATGGCGGGTCCGGGGGATCCGACGCCGCTGGGGCAGCCGCGGCTGGTGACGCCGGACTTTGCGCCCAAGGCCAAGCACGTGATCTATCTGCACATGGAGGGTGCGCCGAGCCAGCTTGATCTGCTTGACTACAAGCCGCGGCTGGTGGACCGGTTTGATGAGGATTTGCCGGACTCGATCCGGCAGGGGCAGCGGATCACGACGATGACGAGCGGTCAGTCGCGGTTCCCGGTTGCGCCGACGAAGTTCCGGTTTGACCGGCACGCCAACAACGAGGACGGGTTGTATCTGAGTGAGCTGCTGCCGCACACGGGGAGCGTGGCGAAGGAACTGTGCGTGATCAACTCGATGCGGACCGACGCGATCAACCACGAGCCGGGGATCACGTTCTTTCAGACGGGGAGTCAGCAGCCGGGGCGGCCGAGCTTTGGCTCGTGGGCGAGCTATGGGCTGGGGAGTGAGTGCTCGAACCTGCCGTCGTTTGTGGTGCTGATTACGCAGGGGATCGGCAACATGCAGGCGCTGTCGGCGCGGTTCTGGGGGAGCGGGTTTTTGCCGAGTGAGCACCAGGGGTGCAAGATCCGGACGGGCGAGAACGCGGTGCTGTTCCTGAAGGATCCGGATGGTGTGACGCGTGAGGACCGGCGGCGGATGCTGGACCTGGTGAACCGGCTCAACGAGGAGGAGTTTGCCGAGACGCTGGACCCGGAGGTGCAGGCGCGGATCTCGCAGTACGAGATGGCGTACCGGATGCAGATGTCGGTGCCGGAGTTGACCGACTTTGGGGATGAGGACGCGGGCACGCTGGAGATGTACGGGCCGGAGGTCAACCGGCCGGGCTCGTTTGCGGCCAACTGTCTGCTGGCGCGGCGGCTGGTGGAGCGGGGCGTGCGGTTCGTGCAGCTCTACATGCGGGGGTGGGACCAGCACAACAACCTGCCGGGCGAGCTGGCGGCCCAGTGCGGCGCGGTGGATCGGGCGCAGGCGGCGCTGGTGCGGGACCTCAAGCGGCGGGGCTTGCTCGACGAGACGCTGGTGCTGTGGGCGGGTGAGTTCGGGCGCACCGTGTATAGCCAGGGGACGTTGACGCGCGATAACTACGGGCGGGACCATCACCCGCGGTGTTTCAGCGTGTGGCTGGCGGGCGGTGGTGTGAAGCCGGGAATCACGTACGGCAAGACGGATGACTACAGCTACAACGTGGTGGAGAACCCGGTGGAGGTGCACGACCTGCACGCGACGATGCTGCACCTGCTGGGGCTCGATCACAAGAAGCTGATCTACAGGCACCAGGGTCGCGACTACCGGCTGACGGATGTTGCGGGAAGGCTGGTCCGGCCGATCATGGCCTAGCCGAATTGGGGCCGCGAGGGCGTTGCGGAGACGCCGGGTGTGTGTGGAATCACGCAGTTTTTGTGGGCGATACGGGTGTTCTGCGGGGACGTGCGGCAAATAGGTAATGTCCGCCCTCTTTGGTGCAAATAGGGTGGAAGCGGTCAGATCGGCGGTCTGCGCGCCGATGTTTTGTTCATGATCGCTGCTGAGCTGTTCGCCGCCGCGTCCGATCCGAGCATGTCGCTCCAGGCGAAGCTGGAGCGGATGCTGCGCATTGGTTGTGAGGGGTTGGGCTTTGAGCTGGGGATCGTGTCGCGGATCGAGGGGAGCCGCTACGAGGTCGTCGCGGTGCACTCGCCCGAGGACCTGGAGATCGCGCCCGGGGCGACGTTTGAGCTCGGCGACACGTACTGCCGCGACGTGATGGAGGCGACGGCGCCGATCGGTTTCGACAGCGCGTCCGACCCGAACTGGGCCGGCCACCCGGCGCATGAGAAGTTTGGTCTCGAGGCGTATCTGGGCACGCGGATCCGGGTGCTGGGCCGGGTGTTCGGGACGCTGAACTTCTCAAGCCGCGAGGCGAGGACCAGCCCCGTGGACGGGCAGACGCGGCGGGCGATCGCGCAGCTGGCGCACTGGATCGGGACGGAGCTGGAGCGGGAGGAACTCGCGGCGGGGATCCGCCGGAGTGAGGAGATCATGCGCGGTGTGCTGAGCACGTCGCTTGACGGCATCATGGTGTTTGAGTCCGTGCGGGACGATCACGGTGAGATCATTGACTTCCGCTGGTTGCACGTGAACCCGGCCGGGGCGGCGATGGTGCGTCGGGAGGTCAAGGAACTGTGCGGGCGGCGGTTGCTGGATCTGCTGCCGGGCGTCGAGACGGACGGGCTGTTTGCCGCGTACCGACGGGTGGTGGAGTCGGGCGAGCGGTTCGATACCGAGCACTGCTATTCGCACGACTTCCTCGACGCGTGGTTTGCGATCAGTGCGCGCAAGCTCGGCGACGGGTTTGTCGTGAGCTTCGCGGACATCTCGGCGTTGCGGCGCGCGCAGCACGACGCCGAAAAGGCCAAGGATGAACTGCAGTTGATTCTGGATAGCGTGCCGGCGATGGTGTGGTACAAGGACGCCGACAGCCGCGTGCTGCGGGTGAACGCGGCGGTCGCGGACGCGATGGGGCTGCCCAAGCCGGAGATCGAGGGCCGGAGCACGTGGGACCTGCACCCCCGGGAGGCGGAGGCGTACTGCCGCGCGGATCGGGAGGCGATGGCGCGGCGGGTGCCCGTGCGGGGGATTGTCGAGAAGGTGATGATGGGGCCGGCCGATGCGCGGTGGATGTCCACGGACAAGATCCCGATTCTGGACGCGGCGGGAGAGGCCGAGGGCCTGATCGTCGTGAGCACGGACATCACCAGACTCAAGACGACCGAGGAGACGCTGCGGCACGCGCTGGAGTATGACGCGCTGACGGGTCTGGCCAACCGTGAGACGTTTGTGCGCGCGCTGCAGGAGTGTCTGCGGCCGGGGTCGGGATCGAGCTTTGCGGTGCTGATGATGGACTTCGATCGGTTCAAGGCGGTGAACGACTCGCTGGGGCATCAGGCGGGGGACGAGTTGCTCCGGTCGATCGCGGACCGCATCTGCAGGGCGGTGAAGCCCTCGGACGTGGCGGCGCGCCTCGGGGGCGACGAGTTTGCGGTGTTGGTGCGCGATGTCGCGACGCAGGAGGTGGCTGACCAGCTCTCTGAGCGGGTGCGGCGCGAGTGCGAGGGCGCGCACATGATTCAGGGTCAGGCGGTCCGGTCCACGGCGAGCATCGGTCTGGTGCACAGTTCGCTGGGTTTGGACTCGGCGGATTCGCTGATCGCGGCGGCGGATCGGGCGCTGTATGCCGCGAAAGCGGCGGGTCGGAATACGGTCAGGCGAGTGACCCGCGGCGACATCGACGCCGAGTCGGCTCGGGTGCGGACGGCCCGGGAGTTGAAGGCGCTGCTGGCTGAACCGGGCCTCGAAGCGAGCTTTCAGCCGGTGATGGCGATGGACACCAAGAACGTCATGGGCGTCGAGGTGTTCTGCCGCTGGCCCGGAGGGGCGGTGCCGACGCCGGATCTGTTCGCGGCGGCGGAGGAGTCGGATCTGATCCTTGACATCGCGGTCTTCGCGCTGCGGCAGGGTCTCGAGGCGATCGCGGACCCGGAGATGCCGGGGGGGTTCGCGGCGGTGAAGCTCGGCCTGCGGGAGTTGCTGCACCCGGCGGTCAGGGCGTTTGTCGCGGGTGAATTGGAGCGGCTGGGCGTCGATCCCCGTTCGCTGGTGATCGAGATTGATGAGCGGACGTTCAGCGATACGCGGGCTGATGTTGCTGCGGCGATCGAGGAGTTCCGACGTCTGGGTGTGCGGGTGGCGATCGAGAAGTTCGGTATGGGGTCGACGTCTCTCGGCCAGTTGCAGTTAATGCCGGTTGACATCATCAAGCTCGACCGGCGGCTGCTGAATTCCGAGGACTCGATTCTTGAGATGGGCAGGATCACGAACGCGCTGGTGGAGTTTGCGCGCCAGCTGGGTATCGAGGTGATCGGCGAGGGTGTGGAGCACTCCCACCAGATCGCGGTGCTGCACGCTCTGGAGATCAACCTGTGGCAGGGGTACCTCGCGTCGCCGCCGCTGGTCAGGTCGGAGCTGAAGCGGCGCTTTGGCGTGCGGCGGGCCGCGTGATGCGGATCGGTTGATCTCGTTGCAGTCAACGCAAAAAGAAACACCGCCGGCTGATGGCCGGCGGCGCGGTGGTGCTGCGGGATATTCCGCGTGGCGATCGGCTCAGCCGACGGTCTTCTGACCCTCGACGTGCTTCATGCCGCGGCGGCGGTCGCGGAGACGGCGGCTCTTGCCGACGCGGTCGCGGAGGTAGTAGAGCTTGGAGCGGCGTGCGTCGGCGCGACGGACGACTTCGAACTTGGCGATCATGGGGCTGTTGATGGGCCACATGCGCTCCACGCCCTGGTTGTCGGTGACGCGGCGGACGGTGATCATCTCGTGCATGCCGCTGCTCTTGCGGCTGATGAGCACACCCTGAAAGATCTGGATGCGCTCTTTCTCGCCCTCGACGATGCGTGCGTGCACGTTGATCGTGTCGCCGATGTCCATGCGGGGGATGTCGGTCTTGAGGGCTTCTTCGTTGAAGCTGGCGAGGATCTCTTGTGCGCCCATGGTCGGCCTCGGCTGGTCTTGTGGCCGTCACGAGGGCGACGGCCGGTTGGTTGGTGTTCGGATGCCCCGCCTCCGGAGACGGGCATGGAGGATAGGCGGGGCTCGGCGGGGCTTCTAGTCCGGCGGCGGGCGTTCAACCACCGAGGCCGAGGGGGGCCACCGAGACCCTGGGCTCGGAGGTGGTGCCCTGGATGCGGTATTTGACGAGTCGGTCGGTGAGGTTGCCGAGCAGGTTGCCGACCTCGCCGAGGAGCGACTGGAGCTTTTCCATGGGTCCTGCGTTGGCGGTGAGGTTGAGGGTGCGGTCGAAGCCGACCGTCCCGCTGGCACGGGCTGCAAGGAACTCGGTGGTGATCTCGGAAGAGGTGATCTCGACACCGGCCGGGGAGAGGGTGAAGGACGCGTCGGCCTTGTGCTTGGGCTCGGCGGCCTGGCGGACGGCGACGTTCATGAGCGAGGCGAGCTGGGTGAGCCCGGGCAGGATGAGGACGCGGCCGTCGCGGATGTGGGCCTCGCCCTGGCCCTGGAGGCCGGCCCGGGGGTCGGAGAGGGTGGTGGCGAGGGAGCCGTTGGCGTTGAGCTGGCCGGCGAGCCGGCCCTCGGCGCTGCTCCCGACGCTGAGCAGGCTTCGCAGGTTGATCTGTTCGAGCTTCCAGTCGGCGGTGGCCGGCATCGCGGTGTCGGTGAGGGTGGCTCGGAGGTTGGCGCTGAGGGTCCCGTCGAGCAGGTTGGCCGAGAGCGCGGGGATGGAGAGGAGGCCGTCGGCGAGGGTGCCGTTGGCGGTGAGGCTGGCGATGGGGATCTGGTAGTCCGCGTTGGCGAGGTTGAAGTCGGTGAGTGTGGTCTGGAAGGAGAGGTCGCCGTTCATCGGGTCGGTGAGGGGGATGTAGCCGAGGGCGGTGAGGTTGATCTGGCCGGTGGCGTTGTGCTCGGCGATGAGGGACTGGAGGGGTGCGGGGAGCACGGTTGCGCTGGATTGATCGAGCTGGCCCTTGAAGGCGAGGTCGCTGATGCGGGCGACGAAGGTGTCGAGGTTGAGCTCGCCGGTGAGCGTGAGGCTGAGGAGCGGGCCGAGCGTGGTGTCGATGTCGAGCTCGTACCAGCCCGGCTTGTCGGACTCGGGGGCGCTGTTGATGGTAGTGGTGAGCCCGGCGATGGTCATGGGTGGCGAGTTGTCGCCGGTGTCGAGGTAGAAGGAGCCGTCGGCGATATCGATCTTCTCGAGACGGAGGATGTTGGAGAGCCGGAAGTCGGGCTTGACGGCGTCGTCGTTGGCGGGGGTGGCCTTGGCGATGGGGCTGAGGCCGCGGAAGCCGGTGGAGCCGTCGGGCTTGGTCTCGCGGATGAGGCGGACGGTGGGGGTGTCGAGGGTGAGGGTGCTGATGCGGATGGGCTGACCGATGCGGGGGATCTCGGCGAGGGTGACGGTCATGCCGCTGAGAGCGAGGACCTCGGTGCCGTCGGGCGCGGTGAGCGTGACGCCGCGGAGATCGACGGTGCGGGGTGCCTGGTAGTCGATCTCGTCGTACTCGAGTTGTGGGACGAGGTAGCTGTTGGCGACGCCGACGATCTGCGAGGCGATCCAGTCTTCGAGCTTGTTGGCGGCGTTCTGGAGGCCGCCGGTGCCGGGCCCGAAGGCGCGGTAGGCGAAGAACGCTGCGACGGCGACAGCGAGCAGCAGCGTGCCGGCGACGATGAGCGTGCGACGGGTGTTTTTGCGGGCGCTGGTCATACCACGAGCCTAGCGCGGCGGCACAGGAGCCGGCCGCGGGTGGCGTGGCGCAGAGCAGGCGGGCCGGTCAGGCGCGGGAGAGGTAGGAGCCGTCGGCGGTGGAGACGCGGATCTTCTCGCCGTTGGCGATGAAGGGGGGAACGCGGGTCTTGAGCCCGGTGTCGCAGGTGGCTTCTTTGAGCTGATTGGTGGCGGTAGCGCCCTTGATGCCGGGGGCGGTGTCGCTGACGGTGACCTCGACGGAGGCGGGGAGTTCGATGATGATCGGGTTTTCTTCGTAGCAGACGACGTGGGCGGTGGTGTTGGGGACGAGGTAGAGGAGCGCATCGCCGAGGACGTCGGCGGGGATGATCTTCTGGTCGTAGTCCTCGGTGTCCATGAAGGTGGCGCCGGAGGGGTCGGAGTAGAGGTATTCCATCTCGCGGCGGTCGAAGGTGACTTCCTCGACATCCTCGGCGGAGCCGAAGCGGCGTTCGATGTTGGCTCCGGTGATGGCGTCCTTGAGCTTGGCCTGGATGTAGGCGGGGCCCTTGCCGGGCTTGGTGTGCTCGGTCTTGACGACGATGTAGAGCTTGCCGTCGATCTTGACGCCGTTGCCGCCACGCATGTCATTGGCCTTCATGGGTCGTTCCTCCGGGCGTCGAGCGGTGGGCCGCGTCTGACGGGGTATGCTGGTGATCTGATGGGGGGAGAGTCGGGGTCCCGACTGCGGACGGGATGGTAGCCCCGGAGCGAGCGATTTTGGCACAGGAGGCGGCACAATGGCACAGTCCACGGCATCGGTTCGGGCGGCGGGGAGCGCATCACGGGTCTCGCGGCGGGGCTTTCTAGCGACGGCGGGGTGCGTGGCGGGGACGGTCGCCCTCGGCCCGGCGGCGTTGGCGCGTGCCGCGGCTTCGGGCCGGCTTGGTGCGGGGACGTACTTCCCGTGGGTTGAGGTCGGCAAGGGTGTTCACGCGGCGATCGATCTGAGCTCCGGCGGGAACGTGATGGTCGTCTCGGGCAGGGACGCGGCGCTGATGGTGGACACGAAGTACCCGGCGTTCGCGGCGGCGCTGCAGCGGGAGGCCTCGACGTTTGGCGGACCGGTGACGCACGTGCTCAACACGCACCACCACGCCGACCACACGGGCGGCAACGGCGTGCTGAAGGGGCGCGTCGAGGTGCTGATGGCGCACGAGAAGGCGGTGGGGCGGATCGAGGGGCAGGTCGAGAGGTATGTCGGGGCGGCGCGGGGCGGGCCCCGGCAGGTGGACATGGAGCGGGACGGTGCCGACGCGGTGCTCGAGGAAGCGCAGGCGGCGATCGAGGCGTCGGGGTCGTGGAGCCCGGCCGACGTGGTTCCGGGCGTGACGCTTGCCGGCGAGCGCGAGTCGGTATCGATCGACGGGATCGAGATCGTGGCGCACCACTTCGGGGCGGGGCACACGGACAACGACGTCATCGTGCAGGTGGTGGAGGCGAACGTGATCCACACGGGGGATACCTGTTTCCACGGGCTGCATCCGTTCTTCGATCAGACCGGGGGCGTGACTTGCCGCGGGTGGAGCGAGGTGGTCGGCAAGATCATCGAGTTGTGCGACGGCGACACGGTGGTGGTGCCGGGGCACGGCGAGGTGACGGACCGGTCGGGGCTCGAGGCGCAGCGGCGGTATCTCGATCAGATCTGGGAGAGCGTCTCGGCCGAGGTCGCCAAGGGCACGGCGAAGGATGACGTGGTCGCGATGACGTGGGATTTCATGGACGGGCTTGGGTTTGAGCAGGTCCGCGGCCGCGCGATCGGGGCGGTGTACGACGAGGTCGCGGCGTCGGACAGGTGAGCGACGGAGCTGGCAGGGGGTGGATGCGGTGTGACGGACTGGCGTTCTGAAAGCGAGCGCAGAAAGCCGAGGGTGTCTTGTGATGAGTGAAGCAGCGAAGGTGTCGAAGAAGCCCAAATTCAAGCTGGCGATTGCCGCGGGGATGGTGATCCTGGCGCTGGTGCTGATCCTGCAGAACATGGAGAGCGTGGAGACGCGGCTTCTGTTTGCGACGGTGACGATGCCGCGGGCGTTGTTGCTTGCGATCGTGTTTGGTCTGGGTGCCCTTGCCGGCTTGGTCGGAAGCTGGAATATGGGCAAGGGCAAGCCGCCGAAGGCCTGAGCGGAAGGGTGAGTTTGCGGCGGGTGCAGCGGCCCGACGGGTCAGGGCGTCGGGGTCGGCTCGGCACTGGGCGAATCGATCTCGTCTGCCAGCGTCTCGGCGACGGGCGGCTCGTGGAAGGGGCTGATCACCAGCAGCAGGACGAGCCCGACGAGCAGGACGAGCCAGATTGCGACGGCGCGCTTGGTGGCGACGGAGGCGCGGTTGGCCTCCCACCAGGTGCGCGGGCGAACGCCCATGAGGGCGAAGGTGAGCGTGCCGGCGAGGTTGACGCAGATGACGTTGGCCAGCAGGAGTGTGGCGGCCTGTCCCGCTTCGCGGAGATGCCCCGCGCCGGCGTGGAGGCCGACGGCCATTGTGGGGGGCATCAGGGCAACCGCGACCATGACGCCGACGAGCGTGGAGGGGGCGCCGGAGGTGAAGGCGAGCGTGCCCGCGGCTCCGGAGGCGAGGGCGAGGACGAGGTCGGAGAGGCCGACGTGGGAGCGGGCTGCGAGCTCGGGCGTCGACGGGTCGGGGTTGAGCAGCAGGCCCATGACCAGCGCGAGTGCCAGGGCGAGGCCGACGCCGAGCGCGTTGGCGCGGAGGGCGCGGCGGAGCATGCTGGTGTCGCCGAGGATGGTCGAGAGTGAGAGCGCGACGTTGGGCCCGAGCAGCGGGGCGATGACCATCGCGCCGATGACGACGGCGACCTGGTCGCGGATGAGTCCGATCGCGGCGACCAGCGCCGAGAGCCCGACCATGGCGAGATAGACAGTGTTGACCTTGGTGGTCGCGTCGATGTCTTCGAGGAGCTCGTCGCGGCTGATGCGGGTGGCGCCGATGGTTTTGGGCTTCGAGTCGATTTCGGCTTTCGGGTCGGGCTCGTCGATGATTCGAGGGAGCGTCGCTTCGACGGCGAGCACGACGATCCGGAAGCCGGGGGTGGATCCGAAGTTGGCGGTGAGCTTGTCGGTGAGTTCTTCGACCTTCTCGGCGTCGATGAGGATCGCGGCGCTGCGGAGGTCGAGGTCGAGCGGGTGGGTCCAGACGCGGTCCGAGCCCAGCGAGCCGCGGAGCTCGGCGAGAGTCATGTCGGCCTCGAGGGGCAGCGTGGTTTGGACGAGACGGAGGGGCAGTTCCGGGCTCCTTGTGGAGAGCAGGGTAGCGAGCGAGCTCGCAAGCCGTCGTCACATCCGAGACGGATCGCCTCAGCGATCGATACGGAAGTCCCCCGCACAGCGGGGCCCCGTGCATCTATCACTCGCGGGGAGTCTCGCGGGGTGTCAGGCCTGCGCGGCACCCTCGATCGAAAGCTCGGCGGTCGCCGGCTTCTTCTCGGCGTGCAACCTCTTGAGTCGGTGCTCGGACCAATCTGTTACGACGAGATCGGGGCTCGTCGGTTCGGTGTGGAGCCGGAGCAGGTCGTAGACGTTGTTGCGTTGGGCGGGGGTGTAGCCGGCCTCGCGGATGAGGCGGCAGATCACGGCCTCGTCGAGGCAGTAGGTGGTGCCGGCGGACGAGACAACGTTTTCTTCCATCATCACGCTGCCCATGTCGTTGGCGCCGTAGGTGAGGGCGGTCTGGCCGACGTGGGGGCCCATGGTGACCCAGCTTGCGCCGATGGAGTAGACGTTGTCGATGAAGAGGCGGCTGAGGGCCTGGGTGCGGAGGTAGTCGACGGTGCCGCTGGTGCGGAGGCGGCGGCCGAACTCGGCGTGGGCTTTGGGGTCGCCGTCGCCGTTGAGCGTGGCGACGGCGTCGCCGGGGAAGTCTCCCGTGTCGGTGGGCTGGGCGCCCCAGTCCTTGACGCGTCCGAGCGGGGTGTTGTCGCGTTGGAAGGGCCACGAGATGAAGGCTTTGTAGTGGCCGAAGGGGACGGAGCCTTCTTCGCGGTCTTCGGAGGTGTTGGCGTTGAGGGCCCTGTCCTGCCAGCGGCGGACCATGTCCATGTGGTGCACGCGGTCGGCGTGGCCCTCGATGTGGCCGAACATCATGGTGGCGCTGGTGAACATGCCGAGGGAATGCGCGGCGTACATGGTGGTGAGCCAGGCGGTCTGGTCGCACTTGCCCAGGCCGATCTTGCGGCGGACGGGACCGGCGAAGATCTCGCCGCCGCCGCCGGGGAGCGAGTCCATCCCCGCGGCCTGGAGCTTGGCGAGCACCCAGCGGATCTTGGCAAACAGCGAGTCGCCGGGAGGATCGAAGAAGTTGACGAACTCGATCATCTCGGGCGGGCTGAACGCGTGGACGTGGACCTGCGGGAAGCGGGCTTTGATGGCGGCGAGCAGCTCGAGGTACCAGTCGAGCGGGAGGTTGGGGTTCATGCCGCCCTGCATGAGGATCTGCGTGCCGCCGATGTCGACCAGCTGCTGGATCTTCTCGAGGAGCTGTTCGTACTCGAGCGTGTAGGCGTCGTGGTCTGTCGCGTCGCGCCGGAAGGCGCAGAAGGTGCACTTGGCGGTGCAGACGTTGGTGTAGTTGATGTTGCGGTCGATGACGTAGGTGCGGTAGGTGTCGCCGTGGATGGTGCGGCATCGGGCGTCGGCCCAGCGGCCGAGCTCGGGCGTGGGCATCTCGCGGAAGATCTGGAGCCCCTGCGCGGGGGTGAGCCGCGCGTGGCCCGCAACGACCGCCGTCAGGAGGCCGGTATCGAGGCCGGAGAGCGTGGGGTGATGGGCAGGCGTTGTGTCGGTCTTCATGAAGGCGTCCTCGGCCCGACAGGCCTCAGCATCGCGGGAGTCGAAGTTTCAAGACTTCCTGAAAGCTCTATGAAGTGTACATCTGGGGTGCCGCACGGTCCAGCGTGCGGCCCATCCGTCCGGCGGCTCGGAGAAAAAGCCACACGCCCGCGTGGCCGCGGGCGTGTGGCGGAGAGAGAGATGAGGAGAAAGACTGAATCGGGTGTTCTACGGCAGTTGCGCCTCGTGGGTTCGTGGGCGTTTATCGACGCCGCTTGATGGACGCCAGACCGCCAAGCCCGATCAGGGCGAGCGAGCCCGGTGCGGGGACGACGAACTGGACGATGCTGCCGGTGGAGTCTGGTCCGAAGGAGGAGCCGCCGGCGAAGTCGAGGGAGCCGAAGCTGGGGGGAAGACCGGCCGCGTTGCCGTAGTCCTGGATGATGAAGGCCCAGATCTCGCCGGGCTCGAAGATGCCGTCGGCGGCGATGGACTCGAAGACGAGGTTGCGATTCGAGCCGAGGGCGTCGATGCGGAAGGACTCGCCGACCGCTCCCGGGGCGAGGACTGAGTCCGCGAGCCCGTCCACGTTGCTGATGGCGGTGTCGAGGTCGGCGACGTAGAAGAGGTTGTCCCAGTACCTGCCGGAGAGGTTGGTCATCTCGACGAGCACGTTCGGGACGTTCTGGTCGTCGGTCATGACGCAGGCCGGCTGGTTGGTCAGGGTCCAGACCGTGGAGATCAGCTCGTCGGTGGGGAACAGCGGCCCTTCGCCGAGTTCCTCGATGGCGCGGAGATTGCCGTGGAAGTCGCAGTTGGGCCCGTCGAAGTAGTTGCCGTCGACCGGGTTGGCCGCGGCGGAGCCGGCGAGGAGTGCGAGGGAAAGGCTGACGATCGTGGTGCGGCTCTGCATGGTGGTGCTCCTTGTCAGAAAGTGTGAGTGTGAACCGTTCTGATGTGACAGCGATCAGCGGGCGGCCGGGTCACGGTTCGGAGAAGGTTTTTTCTGCGGACGGCCCTTGCGCACGCCTGATGCTGGATTCGGCGGTCTCGGGGTGGTGAGAATTGGGGATGCGGATCGGCCTGGCAAACTGCGTGGTGCTCCCGGAGCCCGACACTGATGAGGCACCCCTGCTGGCCGCGTTGCGCGGTGCGGGCCACCGGGCCGAGCCGGTGGCGTGGGACGGGCCGACGGGGTCGGTGCGGGCACTCGCGGGCTTTGACGCGGTGTGTCTGCGGGCGACATGGAACTACGCGCATCAGGCCGAGCGGTTTGTCGAGTGGGTGGAGGCCGCGTCACAGGTGACGAGGGTGCTGAATCCCGCGCCGGTCGTGCGCTGGAACGTGGAGAAGTCGTATCTGCGTCGGCTCGAAGCGCGTGGCGTGCCGATCGTGCCGACGGTGTTTGTGGAGGCGGGGGCGACGGCGGATGTGAGCGGTGTGGTCGGTGAGCGCGGGTGGGAGAGCGTCGTCATCAAGCCGACGGTGGGGGCGGGGTCGGTGCTGGCCGAGCGGTTCGAGACCGGGAGGGCCGGGGGCGTCGCGGAGGCGCAGACGTTTCTGGACACGCACGCACCGGCTCGGGGGATGATGATCCAGCGGTACATGCCTTCGGTCGAGGCGGGGGAGACCGGCGAGCTGGCGATCGTGACGATCGGCGGCGAGGTGTCGCACGGCGTGCGGAAGCGGCCGCGGTTTGCATCGGAGGACGAACGTGTGGAGGGCGCGAGCCCGACGGGTGCCGAACGCGCGTTCGCCGGGAGGGTGCTCCAAGCGGCGGGCGAGGAGTTGGGGGGCGCGGCGTTGCTCTACGCGCGTGTGGATGTGATGCGCGGCGACGACGGGGAGATCCTGCTCAGTGAGTTGGAGCTTATCGAGCCATCGTTGTACTTCGGCTTGTGCGAGGGTGCGGCGGCCGGGTTCGTCAGGGCGCTCGAGCGTGTGGTGGGGTAGTCCTGACCGGGGCGTCAGCCGCGGGGATGGAACGTCTTGTGGACGCTGCGAAGGCGGTCCTTGTCGACGTGGGTGTAGATCTGCGTGGTGGCGATGTCGGCGTGGCCGAGGAGTTCCTGCACGACGCGGAGGTCGGCGCCGCCGGAGAGCAGGTGGGTCGCGAAGGAGTGGCGGAGGATGTGGGGGTGCACGTCGTGCAGTTCGGCGATCGCGGCGTACTTCTTGACGAGCTGCCAGACCCGGACGCGTTCGATCGGGCGGCCGGTGTGGGTGAGGAAGACGCGGCCCTTGTCCCGCCCGTCGGGTCGGAGCAGACGGGGGCGGCAGGTGGCGAGATAGTCGGCCAGGGCCTCGCGGGCGGGCGCGCCCATGGGGACGAGCCGCTGCTTGTCGCCCTTGCCCGTGACGCGGACGACGCCGAGGGTGTCGATGACTTCGCTCAGGCCGAGGGCGCCGACCTCGCTGGCGCGGAGGCCGCTGGCGTACATGAGCTCGAGCATGGCCCGGTCGCGCGAGTAGTAGGGGATGGCGTCGGGCTTGGCGTCGGGGTCGGGCTTGGGCGCTTCGAGGAGAGCCTTGACCTGTCGCGGCGACAGGACGCCGGGGATCTTCTTCCAGCGGGTGGGCTGATCGAGGAAGTCGGCGGGGTTCTTCTCGATCTCCTTGCGGGCGGCGAGCCAGCGGAAGAAGACCTTGAGTGTGGCGAGGTGTCGGGCGACCGAGGCCGGGGCGAGGCCGCGGCGGCTGAGGTGTGCGATGTGGGCGGCGAGGTCGCGGTGGCCGGTGCGGGCGATGTCGCGGACGCCGAGGGTGTGGAGGTGGGTGAGCAGTTCGCGGATGTCGCGGCCGTAGGCGTCGAGGGTGTTGGCGCTCATGCCGCACTCGACGCGGAGGTAGGCGGTGAAGTTGGTCTGGGCGACGCGCAGGCTGGGCGCGAGATCGTCCGGCAGCGCGGGCACGGGGCTTGCGTTTCGGGATGCGGGGGAGGCGGGGGTCACGTCTGGATGATCGGCGTCTGGGGGCGGCGGGGGTCAATAGCGGAGCGGCGGGTCAAAAAAGACGGTCCCGGCCTTGTGGGGCCGGGGCCGAATGTACCCGGGGTAGGGTCTTGCGGGGCGTGTCGCGTCCGTGCGGTGCCCGCTATGGCGTCCTTGCCTGATTACCCGAGGAGCTGCAGGGCGGCCTGCGGCTGGTTGTTGGCGATCGAGAGGACGTTGGTCGACGCCTGGGAGAGGATCTGCGAGCGGGTGAGTGCTGCAGTCTCGGAGGCGAAGTCGGCGTCGCGGATGACGCTCTCGGCGGCGGCGGTGTTCTCGACGGCGATGCCGAGGCTCCGGATGGTTGCGCCGATGACGTTCTTCTGGAACGCACCGAGGCGGCCGCGGAGGCTGGACACCTGGCTGATCGCCTCGGTGACGATCTTCTGGGCCTGGGTGCCGTCGGAGTCGGAGACGTTGTAGGCCTTGCCGGACGCGAGGTCGTCGAGGAAGCCGTTGAGGCTGGAGCCGAGCTTGCGAGCGGCGACGTCACCGATGCCGAGCGAGACCTGGCCGCCGATGTCGACGGTGGGGGCGAGCTGGAAGTCCGCACCGCCGCCGGTGATGGAGAACGCGTCGATCTGGGCGAGCGTCTGGGAGGCGGTGGTGGACAGGGTCATCTCGACATCGAGGAAGTCGGTGTTGATGCTGATGTTCTTGCCCTTGGTGGTCGCGGCGATGCCGTTGATGATGGCACCGATGTCCTGACCGTTGTCGCGGATGCCGTTGGAGGCGTTGGTGGAGTCGAAGAGGGCATCGACGGTGGTCTCGATGGTGCCGGCGTCGTCGGCTTCCATGGTGTAGATACCGATGTTGGTATCCGTGCCCTGCATGCCGGCCTCGTTGATGACCTTGACGGTCGAGAACTCGTCGTCGCCGAAGTCGCTCGAGACGAGCGCGATACCGGTGGTGGCACCGACGGAGGCGACAGAGGCGGTGATGCCGGTGATGTCGGAGAAGGTGTTGATGGCGGTGACCATGTCGCTCAGGGCGGTGCCGGAGGCGAACTGGAGTTCGCGGCTGCCGTTGGCGCCGGTGATCTCGATGGTGAAGTTGCCCGAGTCAGCGCTGTTGAGGTTCAGGCTGGTGGCGCCGAACGACAGGAACAGGATGCCCTGCTGCGCGGACTGGGTGACGATGACGTCGATGTCCTGGGAGGCACCGTTGAACTTGGCACCGTTGACCTTGAAGTCGGAGACCGACGAGTCGATCGAGCTGACCTGGTAGTCGAAGTTGCCGTTCAGGAGCTTCATGCCCTGGAAGCTGGTGGCGCCGGCGATGCGGTCGATCGTCTGAAGGATCGAGTCGATCTGGAGCTGGTTGGCGTCACGCTCTTCCTGGGACAGGCCGCCGGTGCTGGAGCTGGTGTTGACCAGACCCTGCAGCTCCGTGAGCATGCTGGAGATTTCCTGAAGACCACCCTCAGCGGTGTTGACGACCTGATCGGCTCGGGTCGCGTTGCTGATGGCGGAGTTGGTCGCGGTGATCTCGGCGCGGAGGTTTTCCGACGCGATGAGGCCGGACGGGTCGTCCTTGCCTCGGTTGATTCGCAGACCGGTGCTCAGACGCTCGAGGGAGCGGTTGAGCATCTGGTTGTTCTGCCCGAGCACTCGCTGGGCGACCATGGACTGAACGTTGGTGTTGATGCGACTCATCGAGTCCTCCGTACCTTGTATTGGATGGCCGATGCCATCTCCCAACCCCGGTGTCCCGATGCGCTTCCGTGCTCGCTGTCGGGTGTGACATCTGTCACCTGGGTCCCGAATCCGTCCGGGGCCCTCGGACCGGGGTCTGTCCCCGGCTTGATCTGAGCCATCGACGAGCGGGAAAGGCGGGTTGAGCGAGAGGTGCGGCGAGTAGGAGGAAAGTTCAGGAATTTGCGGGCAGATGGGTAGAATGACGCATGAAAAACCCCCGGGCTAGGGCCCGGGGGTGCGTGCTTTGGGGGGATGTCGGTCTTGAGAGGGCTAGCCGAGGAGCTGGAGCACCTGCTGCGATTGCTGGTTGGCCAGCTGCAGCACGGTGGTGCCTGAACTTGCCAGGATCTGGGCTCGGGTCAGCTTACTGGTCTCCAGGGCGAAGTCGGAGTCCCGGATCACCGAGTTGCTGGCGGTGAGGTTCTCGTAGGACGCCTGGAGCGACCTGATATTGGTCTGCAGGCCGTTCCGTTCGATCGAGCCGAGCCTTCCTCGCAGGATGGTGATGTCGTCGATGGCGGACTGGACGACGTCGCTGGCCAGGGTGAAGTCACCCCGCTGCACACTCGCCTCGATGGAGTTGGCCCCGCCGGACTTGATGGAGCTGAGGTAGTGGAGGGTGCCGCTGTCGAGGACGCCCCCGAGGGTGGACGCTGCGACGGACCCGATGCCGACACTCAGCTGCTGCTGGGCGGTGATATCCGGGCCGAGCTGGAAGAGCGCACCGCCGCCGGTGACGTTGAAGGTGCTGTTGGTCGCGGTCGGGTCGGTGGCGAACGACTCAGCCAGGAGCAGCTCGACGCCGAGGGACTGGGAGTTGACCGAGACGTTGAGCCCCTTGCCGGTGGCGAGGTTGCCGTTGATGAGGGCGGAGACATCGCGGCCCTTGTCGCGGGTGGCGTCGATGAGGCTGCCCCAGGGGAATCCGCCCGAGGTGTCCGGGTACTCGTCAGTGTCGTTGAACCGGAGCGTCTGCCAGGCGTCGTCGGCGGGGTCGGGGCCGCCGAGGCGGCGGACGGAGACGAAGGAGGAGGAGCCGTACTCGGCCGACTGGAAGACGATGCCGGAGTTGACGTCGCCGTTGATGAGCGAGGCCTCGACGCCGATGATCGCGGAGAGCTTGTTGACGCCCGCGACGACGCTGCTGAGGCTGACGCCGGACTGGAATGTGAGGACCTCGACGCCGTCGGGTCCCGCGATCTCGAGGGTGATCGAGGAGAGCAGGACGCCGGGGGGCGTGGTGCCGCCGTTGTAGTAGAGGCCGCCGGTCTGCGCCGAGGCGAGCACGTCGACCTCGACCTCGAGGCTGTCGACATTGATGAGGCTGGCGTTGTTGACCTTGGCGCGGCTGATCTCGGAGGTGTCCACGCCCGAGAGGGTGTAGTCGAGCGAGCCGTTGAGCAGCTTGAGGCCGCCGAAGGTGGCGGTGTTGCTGATGCGGGTGATCGAGTCGATGGCCGAGTCGATCTGCAACTGATTGGCGGCCCGCTCCTCCTCGGAGTTGGCACCGGTGTTGGCCGACTCGACCATGAGGGCGCGGATCGAGGTGAGCAGGTCGCCGACCTCGGCGAGCCCCGACTCGGTGGTCGCGATGACGGCGCTTGCGCGTTCGACGTTGCGCATGGCCTGCTCGATACCGTTGAGGTCGGAGCGGATGCGCTCGGTGATGATGAGCCCCGCGGGGTCGTCGGCACCCCTGTTGATGCGGAGGCCGGTGGAGAGCCGCTCGAGTCTGAGCTGCAGCTCCGAGTTGTTCCGTGAGAGGTTGGCTTGGGCGATAAGGCTTGGGATATTCGAGTTGATCCTCGACATGGCAATCCTCCGTGACTGAGGCCGAGGTGACGGGGCGGGCGATGCGCTGTGCCGGCGACTTAGCCGGTGCGCTTGGCGGCCGGGTTGGCCGTCTTGACGATGGGTTCGGGAGACGAGGTACGGACGGGTCGGGCGAGCTGTGCGGCCTTGGCTCTCGCGGCGGCGCGGTCGGGCCCTGGCTGGATGGTCTGGCTGATCATCTGAAGATCACCGTTGAGCTTCGCGGCGTGTTCGTTCTCGCTTCGGATGGCCTCGTAGACCTCCTTGCGATGAACCGCGATGCTTGTCGGGGCGGTGATGCCCAGACGCACTTTGTCGCCGCGGATGTCGACGACCGTGATCTCGATATCATCGCCGATCATGATCGTCTCGTCTCGCTGACGTGAGAGCACGAGCATGGGGTGGCTCCTGCATGACGATGGTCGCCGTGGAACTGCTCACGGAAACCGGTGAAACGTCGCGTGCCCCGGGGGCGTGGCGGCGTGGGAAGCATTCCGGACGTTCGGTGGCGCAGCGATCGCGCAGAGGCATGAGTGTCCGGACACGGTTGGCACGAATGGATTCAGGCCGAGGCGGCCTCGGACGTGGCGGCGACCTTCATCAGGGGATGGCGCGTGGTCCACTTCTTCTCGGCAAGCACCATCTGCTCACCGGAAAGACTGAGTGTGTTGATCACGAGCGGCCCCTGGAGATTGCCGGTCAGGTCCTGGTCGACCTTGTTGACAATCACGAAGACCTGGGCGTCCTTGGTCTCCTTCAGCCCGAGCGATTCCATCTGCTCGGGCCTGATCTGGACGCCGTATTCGGGGACAAAGAGCGTGGGGTCCGTCACGACGAACGCCAGCTCCGGATCATCCACCGACTGCAGCCAGAAGAAACACGCGTCGTCTCCGGGCTCGAGCAGGCAGAATCGTGAATGCTGCGGGAAACCCAGCAGCCCTTTGGCAAAGGTGATCACGCGGTCCTCCGCGATGTCGATCACTCCAAACCGTGAGGTCCGCACTTCCATTGTGCGCTCCCGTTCAATACGGCCTACTCCTAAGCAATCGATCCCCGACGAACCACGCCGGCGGACGTCCTGTCCTCGATCAGACCCGCGGCCGAGACGGGTCCTGGCTTGCTTTTAAAGACCGGTGAACGGGTTTCCCCGATCGGCCGGTGTCTCTCTTCCCCCGCTACAGATAGTTCAGCAACGACAGGCTGGAGATCGTGGCGGTCGTCTGCAGGGCGGCCTGCAGCTGGGTCTGCAACAGCGAGAGCTGCGTCGCGGCCTGCGCAAAGTCTGCGTCTTGCAGTTGGCTGAGCAGGCTGGCGTCGAGCACGTTTCGGTCCTCCAGGGCGTCGGTCTCGCGGCCGACCCGGTTGGCATAGCCGCCGACGAGGGCCCGCGTCTCTGCGAGCGTGTCGACGGCGTTTCCGATGTTCTCCCCCGCAATCCCTATGCCAGACGTGCTGTTGCCCGTCAGGCTGTCCCGGAGGTCGATCAGCCAGGAGAACACGTTGTGCGGCCGGATCTTGGCCCGGTCGTCGCCGACGATGCTCGAGCCGTCGTCGCTGCGCTCGCCTCGGAGCAGCCCGAGGTCGGACGCCGCCTGGGAGTTGTTGCGGGGCTCGATCGCGATCGGGTCGGACATGCCGCTCGCGGTGTTGTCCTGGGCCAGCACGATGCCGTTGCCGTCGGTGGAGAGCGAGGCGGTGAAGAGGCTCGGAGCCATGCTCTGGTCGGCGAGCTGGTCGGCGGCCTGGGAATTGATGGCCGCGAGCATGGTCTCGACCGTGGCCATGTCGCCCGGTCCGAAGTTGACGTCGATGGACCCGCCGTTGCCCAGCGTGATGGTGAAATCGATGTCGAAGCTGGCGTCGGGGTCGCCGGAGTCGGGATCGACCGCGCCGGTGATATAGCGGACGCCGCGCCCCTCGTTGAAGTCTGACAGGCGGGTGGTGGTGTCGAGGGTGCGGATGCCCAGGGCCGAGGCGGTGCCGCCGTTGTCCTCGATCTCCTCGATCGAGAGGGCGTTGCCGGCGCTGGAGGCGACCTCGTTGTAGACGTTGATGCCGGTGCCGTCGGCGTTGATCTCGACCCGGACGCCGAGGCCCGAGGCCTCGATGCGGTTGCGGATGTCCTGCAGGCTTTCGGATCCCGCGAGGTCCACGGTGCGGGTGACCCCCTGCGCACGGAGGCGGATCCTGCCGAGATCGACCCCGTCGAGGCCCCTGAGGCTGGACAGCGGCGTGTTCCAGGAAAGACGCGGGTTCATGTCGATGCCCGCGCTGGTCGCGGCGTCGAAGGCGAGCGATTCGTCGTCGGCCGCGAGGCCCAGGTCGAGGGCCGTGGTGCCGGTGCCCACATCAGAGAAGACGAGCGTTGGGTTGGCACCGCCGCCACCGTCCACATCGATGGTGAGCGAGTTGCCGTCGAAGGAGACCCCGCCGGAGCCGAGGACGGTGGTCTCGTTCTCGGCCTCGTAGGCCAGGATCGCGGCTGTGACGCGGTCGATGACGTCGTCGATGGTCTCGGCGGTGGACAGGTCGATCGACTGCGGGGCGCCGCCGTCGAAGGAGAAGTTCACCACCCCGCGCTGCACACCGATGCCGCGGGCGCCGTCGAGGTTGGCCAGGCGGGTGTCGGCGGTGAGGTCCGGGTCGAGGTCTGAGGTTCCTCTGACGCGGCTCGAGGTGTTGCCGAGCAGCGTGTCACCGCCGAGGGTGACGGGTATGGAACCGTTGAGGTTGAGGTCGGTGCTCATGCCCGGGCCGCGGCCGGTGTAGCGGTAGCCCCCGAGGAACGAGTGGAGGGGCTGGTCGTTCGGCGTGCTGCCGGCGAAGACGTGGCCGACGCGTGAGTCACGGTTGGCGATCTGGAAGAGCCCGTCGATGATGGACTGGATGACGATGGCCTGGCTGGCGCGTTCGTCCTCGCTCGAGCCGAAGCTGACCTGCTCGCTGGCGATCGACTGGGCCTCGAGCAGCAGATCGCTGGCCTCGCCGAGGGCCTGGTCGAGGGTCGCGAGCGAGCTGTCGGCGACCTGCAGGTTGCGCGAGAGCTGCTCGGCGCGGTCGATCCGGGTCTGGACCGCGGCGATCGTTGCGGCCTTCACCGAGTCGTCGGAGGGCCGGAGGATGGCCTTGCCGGTCGAGAGCTGGTTGGCGATCCGGAAGATGTCGAGGTTGGTGCGGTTGATGGTGGACAGCGAGTATTGCGACCTGAGCAGGTCGGGGACGCGTCCGAGATTGGAGGGGATGCTTGACATGGTGCGGTGCGCCTAGACGCTGGCGAGCAGCGTGTCGAGGAGTTCGCGGGCGACGGAGATCACGCGGGCCGAGCCCTCGTACTGCTTCTGGTAATTGATGAGGTTGATGGACTCTTCGTCGATGCTGACGCCGCTGGCGGCCGCGCGCTGGGCCTCGAGGCTCTCGCTGACGATGGCGGTCGACTGGAGGCGGTCCTGGGCGAACTCGGTGTCAACGGCGATGCGCTGGACGCGCTGGGCCCAGTGTTCCTGGAGGCTGTTGCCGGACAGGGCGTCGATGCCGTCGTTCTGGAGGTTGGCGATCGCCAGCGAGGTGCCGTTGTCCACGACGGTGTCGCCGATCATCTTGGCGGTGGCCAGGCGGGTGGGGTCGTTGAGCAGATCGGTTCTGACGTTCATGTCCGCCGCGGTGGTGCCGCGGAAGAAGGCGTTGACGCCGAGGACCGCCAGCACGTCGGAGGTATCGTCGGCGAAGGCGACCTCGTAGCCGGCGTCGGCGTTGATCTGGAGCCGCCCGTCGGCGCCGAAAGTGGCCGAGAGGTTGTCGATGCCGTTGAGCGCGGCACGGAGATCCTCGACCGAGGTGTCGTCGTCGTAGCCGGGCACGCCGGCGTTGGTGATGCCGTCGAGATCGACATCGATGCGGACCGTCTCGGTCAGGCCGCTGTCCTTGTGCGTGATGTTGACGGTGAACCCGCCGTTGACGGCCTGGAAGGGCAGATCCGCGAACGCGGCGTTGAGCGGCGAGTTGATCGCGGTGGTGCGGTCAGCGGTGGGGATCGTGCGGAGCGAACTCGTCGAGGTGAGCCCCGGGGTGGGGATGCCGGTCGAGTGGAGCTTGTTGACCTCGAAGATGAGCTGGGAGGCGATGTCGTCGAGCGTGCCGAGCGTCTCCTCGATGCCGATGTCGCGGCTGGCGAGCAGGCCGCCGATCATCCCGCCGTCGATGGGGAGCGGCTGGCCGTTCGTGCTGAGGACGACAGTGGACGTGAGACGCGACCCGTCGGCGTCGACGCGGACATTGATGCCGAGGTTGCGCGCGCCGAGGACGACCGGCGTGCCGGCGACCAGCACGTCGTACTGGCCGTCGGCCTGCTCGACGATATTGGTATCGACGAGCTGGCTGAGGCTGGTGACGAGCATGTCCCGCTGGTCGCGCAGCGCGTTGGCCTGCGCGGCGCCGCGTTCGGTGCGGACGATCGACTTGTTGAGGTCGGCGATGCCGTCGAGCAGTTCGTTGGCGCGACCGGCGAGGCCGTCGAGCTGTGACTGGATCTGCTGACGAACGTCGAGGACATCGCTCCGGATGTTGTGCATGAACTCGGCGAGGCGCTGGCCCTGCTGCACGACCAGGGTGTTGGAGTTCTCGAGATTGGCCGCCCCGGACCACCCGCCGAAGAAGCTGGCCAGTTCGCTGGAGAGGTCGTTGCCGGTGAGCTCCTGCAGCGTGGCCTCGAGGGCGCTGAGTGAATCGAGCTGCGCCGAGGCCGAGGCGTACTGCGCCTGGCTCGACCAGAGGCGCGCCTGGACCGCTTCGGAGACCTGCCGGGCGATGCCGCCGATGCTGACACCCCGGCCGATGCTGCCGTAGGCACCGAGCGTCTGTCCGCGCGTCGGCAGGAGTGACATGATCTGCCGCGAATAGCCGGGGGTGGAGGCGTTGGCGATGTTGTTGGCCGCGACCTGGACCCCGGCCTGACTGGCGGTCAGTCCGCTCCGTCCGATCAGCATGGCTGAGGTGAGGCTCATGGGGTGCTCGGTGTGGTCCTTGGAGAGTGCTTACGAGGTCATGTCGAAGCCGGTGACGACGGTGGCGCCGGCGTCAACGCGTCCGGCGCGGCCGTAGGTCCCGGCGTGGTTGAGGCTCTGCTGGATCTGCTGAACGATGCCGCGGACATGGGAGAGCATCGCGTCGGCCGCGGCCCGGAGGCGTCGCTGCTCGGTGCGTGCGTTGATGATCAACTCGCGGAGCCTGGTCGCCAGTTCGAGGGCTGTGCCCCGCTGGGGCTCGGGCAGCTGCGAGGCCAGATAGGAGAGTGTGGCCTCGGGTTGGTCGGGGGTGATTCTGGCGGTGAGCTGCTTGCGCTGCTCGTCGAGCCGCGCGATGTCGCGGCAGATCGCGTCGACCCGGACCGAGGCCTCGGCCATCGCGTTGGTGTCGGCGGTGCGCAGTGAGTCGCGGTGCTGGCCGGCCGCGACCAGCAACGCCTCGTGGGCGCTGACGAGTTCGCTGAGCAGGTCGTGCAGATCGTCGTGCAACCGCTCGGGCGAGCGGTCGGCCTTGACGCCGCGGTGTGGGGACGGTTTGGTGATGGTCGCGTTGGTCATATCGCCGGCTCCTCCGGCTTTGCCTTGTGCCCGGCGTTGTGCTCAGGCGGTGGCGGTGAACTGGGGTTGCGCATCCGTGCGCATTTGCTGACGCATATCGCGTGCCAGTCGGTCCACGAGCGGGAATCGCGCCGATTGGGTGATCTCCTGCGCAAATTTGGCATCGAGCATGGACTGGAACTGCTGTTCGCCGCGCGTGGGCTTGAAGGGCTCGGCGGCCTGGTTGCTCTCGCGCATCTGCTTGAGGATGGGTTGGACGAGGACCACCGCGACGAGCCGCTCGGCGGTGGCACGGGCCCGGTCCTCGGCGGTCTTGTCCTTCGCGTCGGCGCTGTCGTCGGTTTTGTTGACCTCGGCGGCGCCGGACATGGAGAGGATGCGGGAGAAGTCGGCCTGCTCACGGGTGAGCGAGGTGTCGGGCAGCAGATGGCTGCGGGAGGCGTCGCCGGCGAAGGGTGTCGGCAGTGATGTGCTGGAGACCTGCATCGGTTACTCCATCACCAGCTCGGCGTGGAGCTTGCCCATCTTGTGGATCTGCTGGATAATCTTGATCTTGTCGCTCGCGGGGACCTGCAGCTGGGCGAAGGCGTCGAGGAGGTCCTGCAGCCGCGTCCCGCTGGTGGTGCTGGCGTCTTCGGTCGAGATGCCGAGCCATTCGGTCTGGCTCACGAGCGGGTCGGCGGGCGTGGGGATCAGCGGGGGCGTGGTCGAAGAGATGTTGATGCCGTTGGCCGAGACCGCGACGGGGCTGATGCGGACATCGCCGGTGAAGGTGATCGTGCCCGAGCGGACGTTGCAGATGACGCGGGCCGGGAGCTTGAGCAGCTCGGTGGCCAGCTGCGTGATCATGATGTCGGCGACGAAGGGCGTCGGGTCGGGGCGTTCGCCCTCGGGGATGACCACCAGCACTTCGCGGTCGTCGATCGCTCGGGCGACCCGCATGCCCAGGGCCGAGGGCGAGGCGAAGTAGTTGTCGTTGATCGCCGTGGCGACCTGCGCGGCCGAGGCGTAGCCGCGGTAGTGGGGCTCGAGCACCAGCCGGAAGTGGGTGTCCGGTGCCGGGGCGACCAGATCGCGGATGATCTGAGCTCCGCCGGCGACGCGGGCGGTGGTGGTGATCGTGGGGTCGAGCAGCATGACCGGACCGGAGGCCATCGCGAAGACGGGGCTCCCGGGGATCGGTCCCAGCAGCGGGCTGACGTAGAGCTGTCCGCCCTTGAGGCTCTGGGCGCTGCCGATGGTGGAGATGGTGATGTCGAGCTGGTCGTTCTTGCGCGCGCCGCCCCGCGGGACGCGGCAGGTGATCATGACCAGCGCGACGCTCTTGGTCTTCTCAAGCTGCTTGAGGTCGGGGACGGGGTTGCCGTTGAGCTGGAGGACCTGGGCGAGGGGGCGAGCGGTGGCGAGTTCCTTGCCGGAGTCGCCGGTGCCCGGCAGGCCCACGACCAGACCGATGCCCTGAAGGTCGTAGCCGCCCTCGTTGCTCAGACGGGCGATCTCCCGGACGGTCACGGTCTGGGCGGTCGCGATGGGCGCAACACCGAGCACGCAGGCGAGAGCGAGCAGGCGGAAACGAACGGTCGCGAGCGGGCGTGTCATCGGGGGAGCTCCGGCGTGGTCGGGGGTGGGAGGCGGGTCAGAAGTTGAAGATGGCCTCGAGGACGCGGGGGATCAGGCCCTTCTTGGCGGTCTTGGCGACCTCGCCCTCGGTGGTCTGGGCGATGTTGAGGTTGGCCAACTGAGAGGAATTGAGCGTGTTGGCATCGGTGATGTCCTCCTGGCGGCAGATGCCGGAGAGGACGATCGTCTTGGACTCACCGTCCTGCGACTGGACGGTCTTGCGGGCTTCGACGACGAGCGTGCCGTTGGGCTTGACGTCGATGATCTCGGCGGTGATCCGCGCGACGAAGCGGTCGGAGCGCTTGGCGGTGCCCTCGCCCTTGAACTTCTGGTTGCTGTCGATGCCGAGAGAGGCGATGTTGGAGCGGTCTCCGGGCTGCAGACGCAGCTCGAGCAGCTCGAGCAGATCGGGGAACGCCGACACGTCGGCGCCGATGTCGTAGTCCTTCTTGGTGTCGAGCGTCTGCTTGCTCTCGGCCGAGCTGCTCTCGTCGATGATCAGCGTGATCAGGTCGTGCACCTCGTACAGCCGCGGCTCGGGCACGCTGATGTAGAGCATGCTCATCGCCCGGAGGTTCGCGGCCGGGTCCGGATCGCCGATCTCGTTGACGGGCACCTCGTACTGCGCGTCATAGAAGGATTGCGCCGACGCCACGCCGGGCAGCGCGAGAGCTGCGCCGAGCGCAAGAACAGCCGTTGCGGCGCGTTGATCGGGTCGGTGGTCGTGGCGTTGCATGCACGTCTCCGCGATGGGGGTCAGTCGTCGGCAGAGCCTGACGCAACCGGTGTGCCGGGCCCGGCGGGGCCCTGAAACGTCCAGACCTGTGCCTCGCCCTTGCCGATGACCGTGGCGCGGAACCGCGTCTTGGGGTCGTGCTGCGGCGAGAATTCGATCGTCTCGCCGGCACGCCCGGGCTCGCGGGCGAACGCCGCGCGGCGGAGCACGATGCCGTCCAGGATCACGCGGACCATCGCCGGGTCACCCTTGTCGATGACCACCGGCGGCTCGACGAGGCGGGATTCGATCGCTTCACCGGGGCTCAGGCTCCGCATCGCCGCCGCACCCAGAGCGATCCTGGGGGAGGCGAAGCTGTCGGTGGGCGAGACCCAGCGGGTCTCGGTTGTGAAGTCCTCTGGTCCGATAATGGATCGCTTGGTGACGGCCCGGCTCACGACGGCGACCTCGCGCCGCACGAGCACGCCGACCCGAAGCGACTCCCGCAGCACCAGCCGGTTGGGCTCGTAGAGCGAAACCCGGACGGGCATCCGTGCCGACGAGCCGACCGGGTCGATCTGGACCACCCGGCCCGCCGTCGGGGTGTCGAGCGTCTCGGCGTCGGTGGGGCTGAAGGTCAGGCGGAGTGCGTGCGGCGGGGTCTGCAGGATGCGGGAGATCTCGCGGGCGACCGCGCCGCGAACAGTCTGCAGGCCCACGAGCGCGTCGGCTGTGTCGGAGAGCGTCTTGGGGGGTGCGGCGGCGGTCGGCTCGTCGGCGGGCCGGGCCCGGCCGAGGATGCGGATGTCGCACTCGCTGCCCTGAAAGGCGACCAGCCCCACGGCGGCCCCGAGCCGGGCTTCGACCGTCTGCCGCACGAGGTCGATGCCGATGCTGCACCAGCCGTCGGCGTCGGTCGGGTGGGAGGTGGGGTCTTCGATGAGGATGAGCCCGGCGAGCTCGCCCGCCCGGGTCCCGGTGAGCGTGGCGATGTTGCCCAGGCGGAGCGGCTCGTCGCCGAGGACTCGGGCGGTGCGGTCGAGGCGGAGCGTGGTCTGCGCGCGCGCCGGGGCGGCCAGCCAGAGCGTGGCAACGGCGAGGAGCAGAATCGTGAGCGTCCGTGCGTGCATGTCACCGACCTCCGGTCAGTGGGGGTGTGGCGTTATCGCCGGAGCTGGGCGACCGAGCGGAGCGTCTCGTCGGCGGCCCGGATCGAGTTGCTGTTGAGTTCGAAGGCCCGCTGGGTGCGGATCATCTCGATGAGCTCGCGGGTGGGATCGACGTTGGAACTCTCGAGCGAGCCCTGCAGGATCGAGCCGCGGTTCTCCTCGCCGGCGATGCCGTCGAGCGCGGGCCCGCTCGCGGCGGTCTCGGCAAAGAGGTTCTCGCCGACCTGCCTGAGGCCGGCCGGATTGACAAACGTGCTGATCTCGATCTGCCCCGCCTCGATCGGCTCGGTGGATCCCGATTCGGAGTAGAACACGGTGCCGTCGGGCGAGATCGTGATGTCCTTGGCGGTCTCGGGCAGTGTGATGAGCGGCTCCAGTCGGCGTCCCTGGTCGTTGGCCAGGACGAGCTCGCCGTCGGAGTTGAGCGAGAAGTTTCCCGCCCGGGTGTAGGCAAAGCCGTCGGCACCGATGGAGTCCTGTACGGACACCTTGAAGAACCCGAGGCCTTCGATCATGAGGTCGAGAGGCCGGTCGGTGGCGAGGGGTGCCCCCTGTCCGAAGCCCACCTGGGTGCCGGAGACCTTGACGCCGAGGCCGACGTAGAGGCCGGTGGGCCGCTGGTCGCCGTGGGCGTTCTCGACGCCGGGCTGGGCCCGCTCGACGTACATCAGGTCCTGAAAGTTGGCGCGGCTGTGCTTGAAGCCGGGGGTGTTGATGTTGGCGAGGTTGTTGGCCGTGACGTCGAGCTGGGTGTTGAGGGCGCTGAGGCCGGACGCTGCGGACTGGAGGGCGATGACGGCCATGGGCGGGGATCCTCGTGCGCGGGAAGGGTCTCGTGACTGACTGAGCCGGCTAGCCCACGCGGGCGAAGCGGTTGATGGCCTGATCGAGCAGGCGGTCGTGGTAACTGATCATGCCGAGATTGGCCTGCGCATCGCGCGAGGCGGACTCGATGGCCATGAGGGCGTCGATCTCGTTGACGGCGGCTTCTTCCACCGCGTGTTGCTCGACGTGGCCCTCGGCCGGGCGGCGGTTGGCCATCTGGGCCTGGTTGGCGACGAAGAGGCCGTCGGGGCCCTTCCGCAACGAGCTGCGGTCGGGGATGGCGGTGAGACTGAGCGAGGCGACGGTTTCGCCGTTCTGGATGATGGAGCCGTCGGGGTTGATGGTGACGGGGCCGGTGTTGGTCAGGCGGATGGGCTGGCCGTTGGTGCCGGCGACGGGCATGCCGCTGGTGGCCGAGACCAGGCGGCCGCCGCCGTCGAGGGCGAACCTGCCGTCGCGGCTGAGGCGGAGTCGGTTGCCGGAGGTGTCCTGCTCGGCGATGAAGGTAAAGAACCCGTCGCCGCGGATCGCCAGGTCGAGTTCGTTGTCGGTAGAGCGGATGACGCCCTGGGTGAAGTCGGTGCGGGTGGGTGCGGCCATGACGCCGGCACCGAGGCGCTCGAGCATGGCGTTGGAGGGCAGGTAGCCGAGGTCGTCCTCGATGCGGGCCGCGTCACGCTGGCGGGTGGTGGCGATATCCGGCTTGAAGCCGACCGTGTTGAGGTTGGCCAGATTGCTCGAGTGCAGGTCCTGACGGTGGACCGCGTTGAGCGCGCCGGAGGCGGAGATGTACAGGCCGTAGTTCATTGCCGAGTTCGCTCCGGACCGGGGGTGGTCCGTGAGGCGGTACTCAATCGGCGTGCCAGTTGGGGGGCGGGGGAGAGCCAGCGGGCAGCGTGAGGACGCCGCCGACCGGGGCGCAGGAACCGCGCGATGCGCAAGGATCGGGGCGCAGGGCCGGCAGCGGCGCGCGGGCGAGAGGTTCGGGGAGAAACAGGATTCAGCGTGTGGAGGTGCGGGTGGCCGGATGGGCGGAGTGTCCCGGTCAGGTTCCCGGTGATTCGTCGCCCAGCAGGTCCGGACGCCGCTCGCGGGTGCGCTTGAGCATCTGTTCGAGCCGCCACGCGGCGACGGCCTGGTGGTCGCCGCCGAGCAGGACCTCGGGGACCTCCATTCCCTCCCAGACTCGGGGCTTGGTGTAGTGGGGGCAGTCGAGCAGGCGGGCGCCCGGCCGCACGCCGAGACGGGCCAGGAGCTTGGCGGGCAGGGGTGAGCCGTCGGGGTCGGCGGTGGGGGCGGGGCTGAAGCTGTCCTGCGAGGCGGAGGTCTGGTCGCCGAGGACGCCCGGGACAAGGCGCGTGACCGCGTCGATGAGCACCAGCGCCGCCAGTTCTCCTCCGGAGAGGATGTAGTCGCCGAGCGAGACCTCGAGCGGGGCGAGCTTCTCGACGACGCGTTCGTCGAGGCCTTCGTAGTGCCCGGCGATCAGGAGCAGGCGGGGTTTGGTCGCGAGGTCTTCGACGAGGGGCTGGGTGAGGGGCACGCCCTGGGGGGTGAGCAGGACGCGGGTGGCGGGGCGTTCGTCGAGGGCTTCGGCGGCGTGGACGGCGTCGAAGACGGGCTGGGCCATCATGACCATCCCGGGGCCGCCGCCGTAGGGACGGTCGTCGGTCTTGTGGTGCTTGTTGTGGGTGTGGGCGCGGATGTCGTGGGCGTGCCACTCGACGAGTCCGGCGGCGCGCGCGCGGGCGGGGATCGAGAGTCCGAGGGCGGCCGGGGAGTCGGGCGCGAACATTTCCGGGAAGGTGGTGAGGATGTCGAAGCGGAGAGCCATGTGGAGCCATGGTATGAGCCGGGCCGGCGATGTGATTCCGGGCAGAGTCATCCGGAGCGGTCCGGATCGGCGATGCCGCGGCGATCGGGTCGGTCTGGCCGGCGTCTTTGGTGGCTGATTGACTGCATTTGGTCGTGAGGTACCATCATGCCCATGAAGACTTCCCCTGAGCGTGCCAGAACGGCCGCGAGCCCGGCGTCCGATGCCGGCGGAGCGGACGAACCTCCACCGCAGTATTCGACGATCCGCGTCGCGGATTCGTCGATTCATGGGCGGGGGGTCTTCGCCCGCCGAAAGATCCGAAAGGGTGAGGTCGTGATTGTGAATCCTGCGCTCCCGCTCAACGAGGGTGACGTGCGGGACGACGATCTGATCGCACGCTACTGCTTCGAGTGGCCGAAGAACGGTGACGGGCGTGCGATTGCGCTCGGCGAGGCATCGCTGCTGAACCACGCTCCGGATGCGCCCGCCGACGCGGCGGACAGCGACGCGGTGTATTCGAACCTTCGCTGGCGCACCGACACTCATCACGATCAGGTCATCTTCACCGCGTTCCGCACGATCGAGGCGGGCGAGGAGTGCCTGATCGACTACGGCGAAGACTACAAGTGGTAATCTGTCCGGTGGGATGAAGGTCTGCAACGAGACCGGCGAAAGGAAGACGTGCATGTCTGAGGCGAACGTGGCGGTGGTCCGCGGTATCTACGAGGCGTTCGGCAAGGGCGACATGCCCGCGGTGCTGGCGAGCATGCACCCGGAGATCGTCTGGAACGAGGCGGACAACTTCCCCTACGCCGACGGCAACCCGTACATCGGGCCTTCCGCGGTGCTCGAGGGTGTGTTCGCCCGGTGCGGCGGCGAGTGGGACGGTTTCGGTGTTGAGGTCGGGGAGATCCTCGATGCTGGCGACACAGTGGTGGCGCTCGGGCACTATGTCGGGAAATACAAGGCCACCGGGCGCTCGCAGCGGACGCAGCTCGTGCACGTCTGGCGCGTGGAGGGCGGCAAGGTCGTCCGATTCCAGCAGTACGCCGATACGCTGCAGGTTGCGCGGGTGATCGGCTCGGTGTGACGGCGGCCTAAACCCGGGTCGCGATATCCGACAGGATGTCGAGCATGAACTCTCTCGAGCCCGGCTCGGACCAGAGACGCACAACGTCCGCGGCGTCTGACGCGCCGAAGAGGCTGGCTTCGCCGGTGCTCGTCACGTGGGTCGTGATGGAACCGCTCGGCCGGCTGTCGCGGTTGGTCAGCTCGGCGGTGAGGTTGTCGGCGTTCCAGGCCCCGCCGTCGCTGGGCTCCCAGTAGAGCGAGACGATGTCGCCGTCGGCGTCGTAGCCGGCGTAGCTGATCATGTTGCTGCCCGAGATGAACCACGCGGTGAGCCGGCCGGGGACCAGCGTGGGCGCGGCTTCGGTGACCTGCGCGGTCAGGTCGGTCTGGCTCCAGTTGCCCGGGCCGCGGCCGGGGTTCCACCACGTGGCGACGAGGTTGCCGTCGTCGTCGGCGCCGGCGAAGCGGATGCCGCCCCAGGGGGTGAGTGTGACGTCGAGTTCGCCGGCGAGCGGGTCGGCGCCGGTGATGGTGGAGAGGTTGTCGACGCGCCAGGTGGTGAAGGTGGCGACGTTGACCCAGACGCCCTGGACGTTGCCGTCGGCGTCGAGGCCGGCGAGGGTCCACTGGTTCCAGCTGGTGACGTAGGTGACGATCTTGGTGAAGGCCGGGGTGGTCATGGACTGGCTGGCCAGGTCGTCGGAGATGTTGTAGAGGCTCCAGCTCGCCTGGGCGGCGCCGGAGGCGGAGGTCTGCTCGTAGGCGACGATCTCGCCGGCGTTGTTGATGCCGGTGATGGTGACCAGCGGCGTGCCGGAGTTGGGACGGGTGATGAAGTAGGCGAGCGTGCCGACAGGGGCGTCGTCGGTGCTGGCGGTCTCGGCGGCCAGGTCGCGGTAGCTCCACGTGCCGTTGCTTGCGCGGCGGAAGAGCAGGAAGCCGCCGTCGCTGGGTGCAGCGATATAGGCGAGGCCGTCGTTGGGGTCGGTCCAGATGACGGGGTCGGCGGTGGGATCGGGCGCGTTGGTGTAGTCGGCGAAGCGGAGTGCGGTCCACTCGGTGCCGCTGCCGGTGAAGACGATGAGCTTGCCGCGGGTGTTGCGGGTGACTGAGAGGAGCGTGCCGTCTTCGAGGGAGGTTGAACTGGTGGCGCTGCCGTCGAGGGCCTGGAGGAAGAAGGGCGCCCACTCGAAGGCGCCGATGTCGGGGTCGTCGCCGACGAAGCGGTCGAACGGGCTGCCGCGTTGGTCGGTCTCGAGCGCGGAGAAGGCGGCGCCGGCGTCGACGGCGGGGCTGTTCTGCGGGATCGCGTGGGTGAGGGTGGGGCCGCCGTTGTCGGCGAGAGGCTCGAGCAAGGGGTCGGCACCGACGATGTTGTTGTTCTGACCGTCGGTCAGGCCGCCGCCGGCGTTGGCGTCGCCGATGAGGTTGAAGGAGGAGTCGGCGTCAACGGTGAAGTCCTCAGATTCGGCGGTGATGTCGTCGGGTGTGCCGTCGCCGAAGTCGTGGGTGTTGCTCGCGACGATGGTGCTGGTGAGGGTGAGCCCGTTGCCGCCGATGAAGATGCCGCCGCCCTGGCCGTCCTCGTTGGTGACGGTGTTGAAGGCGATGGTGGAGTTGGCGACTGTGCTCTGGCCGCTGGTGCGGTGCTGGGAGATGCCGCCGCCGGTGTCGCCGGCGGTGTTGCCCGAGATGGTGCTGTTGCTTATCAAGAGCGCGCCGAAGTCGTAGTAGATCCCGCCGCCGCGAGCGGTCGCGGTGTTGCTCGAGACGGTGGAGTAGTCGAGCCGGAAGGGCACGTTCCCGATTCCTTCTGAGGTGAGGCCTATCCCGGCACCGTAGCTCGCGGTATTGGACTCGATCGTGGTCCGAATGATCTGGTGCTCGACGGATCCGCGTGCGGCGAGCCCGCCACCCGTCTCCTCGGCGGTGTTGCCGCGGATCGTCGAGTCGGCGATGGAGAGCGTCTGGCCGCGGAACATGATGCCGCCGGCGTCGTCGGTCGCGATGTTGTCGGTGATGTCCGAGCCCGAGATGTTCAGGTTGCTGGTGGCGTAGATGCCGCCGCCGTCGCCCCAGGATTCGTTGCCGGAGATGGTGGAGTTGGTGATGGTGAGCGTGCCCTGGGTGAACTGGATTCCGCCGCCGATGCCGGGCCCCGGATCTCCGACGAAGTTGTCGGTGAAGAACGAGTCGGTGATGGTGAGGACGACGTTTGACGTGACGTCCAGCCCGCCGCCGCTGGTGTCGGCGAAGTTGCCGTTGAAGGTGGAGCCGGTGATGGAGAACTCGGCGCCGTCGTTGTTGCGGATGGACACGCCGCCGCCGAACTCGTCGGCGGTGTTGTTGTCGAACGTCGAGCCGGCGATCTCGATATTCATGGTGCCGTGGAGCACGAGGCCCCCGCCGTAGGAGTCGCTGGTGTTGTCAGAGATCGTGGAGCTGACGATGGAGACCGGGTTCGGGCCGATGGCGCGGATGCCTCCGCCGCTCGAGTCCGCGGCGTTGTTGGTGACGGTGCCCTCGGTCATCGTGAGCCCGCCCGAGGTGTAGATGCCGCCCGCGGCACCGCCGGACGCGTTGCCGGAGACGGTCACGCGGAGGAGGATCAGGTCGGCGTCGAAGTCGGCGTAGAGGCCGCCGCCGGAAGCGGAGGCGACGTTGCCGGCCACGGTGGAGTCGGTCAGGGAGAGGGTGCCGGCGAAGTTGTAGACACCGCCGCCGTTGGCGGCGTTGTTGCCCGAGAGCGTCGAGCCCTCGATGGTGATGGTGCCGTCGTCGGTGTAGATTGCGCCGCCGTCGTTGCCGGCGCTGCCGTTCTCGATGGTGGAGTCATTTATCGTGACCGTGCTGCCGGACTCGGCGCCGATCGCCCCGCCGTGGCGCCCGACCCTGTTCTCTGAAAGGGTCGAGTCGCTCACGGTCAGCGTGCTGGTGACAAGATGGATCGCTCCACCGTCACCGGTGGCCAAGTTCGACGCAAAGGTCGTGCCGGAGATCGTGGCATCGGAGCCCGCGTCGAGGTAGATCGCCCCGCCGCGAACGGCGCTTCTGTTGTTGGTGAACGTCGAGTCCGCGATGATCAGCGAGGGACCGACGAACAAGATCGCCCCGCCGGTGCCGGAGCTGCTGTTGCTGACAAACTCCGAGTCCCGGATGGTCAGCGGCCCGGTACTGTGGATAGCTCCGCCGCCGGTCAGGAGCCCGCTGTCGCTGGAGTTTGAGCTCATCGTGACGCGTTCGAGGGTGAGGTCCTCGAGGTTCAGGATCGATCCGCCATATTCGTTAACCAGACGGCCCTTGGTGATTGTCAGGTCCGAGATGGTGACCTCGATGTCATTCTCTGGGTCGGAGTCGAAGATATAGAAGTGTCGGGAGTCGTTGTCGGCGGAGATCGTGATGCCCAGGGGAGTGCCCTCGGAGTCGGTGCCGCGGATCTCCAACGCGTCCGTGATATTGAATTGGCCCGAGGTCAGCGCAATGGTCGAGCCCGCGAGGGAGGGGTCAAACTCGATGATGTCGGCCCCCGGCGCGTCGTTGGCGTCGATGATCGCCTGACGGAGCGATCCGGTGCCCGAGTCGTTGGAGGTGGTGACGGTCAGCGTCGAGAGCAGAACACGGGGCTCAAGGCCCTCAACGAACAGGCGCGGGTCGGGGGTCGGCTTGGTGGACACGGTCGGAACTCCAATGGACATGAAGCGGGAGGCGGGCGGCGCCCCGCACGGGTGAGCGAAGCGCCGAGGGTCGGCGTGCAGCCTAGCAAATCCGGGCGGCCCCTCCAAGCCGGCTCGTCGCGGAGTTGACTCTGGGCAAGCTGTGTTGCGCGGCGTTTCCTGCGGTCAGGTTCTGACCGCCAGTTCGGTGAGGTCGTTGAGCTTCCATCGGCCGTCATCGTTGGGGGTCCACCAGAGTCGGAGGACGTTGCCGCTGTCGTCGTCGGTGCCGACGATGTTCATGGTGCCGGCGTCGGAGACGTGGCTGTCGAGGCTGCTGGTCGGTCGGATGGTCTCGCTGCCGAGGTTGCCCGTGAGCGTGCTGACGGTCCAGGGGGTGCCGGGCGTCCACCAGTAGGCGACGACCTCGCCGTCGGCGTCGAGGCCGGCGAAGTTCATCGCGCCCCACGAGGTGACCCATCCGGTGATGCGGCCGCTGGCCAGCGGCGTGCCGCCCTGGTTCTCGGTGAGGTCGCTGACGGCCCAGGATCCCTTGAAGCTGGGGACCCACCAGGTGACGATGACGTTGCCGTCGGCGTCGGTGCCGGCGAGGTTGATCGCCCTCCACGAGGTCTGGATGACGGTGAGCTGCCCGGAGAGCGTGGGCGTGCCGTAGAGGTCGGAGAGGTTGTCCACGCGCCAGGTGGTGAAGGCGGCGACGTTGACCCAGATGCCCTGGATATCGCCGTTGAGGTCGATGCCGGCGATGGTCCACTGGTTCCACGGCGTGACGTAGCTGGTGATGTAGGCCAGGTCCGGGGTGGCCATGCCGCGGCTGGTGAGGTCGTCGGAGAGGTTGCGGAGCGACCAGACCGCGCCGTCCGGGCCGGTGTCGCCGGTCTGCTGGAGGAGGATGAGTTCGCCGTCGGCGTTGTAGCCGGCGACGGAGACGAGCCCGCCGGTGGTCACGAATTGCGTGAAGTTGTACTGGGGCATCTCGTCGGGCAGGCCGAGTTCGGTGGAAAGATTGCGGCTTGTCCAGATGCCGTCGGCGCCGCGCTGGAAGAGCAGGAACCCTTGGGCGTTGGACCCCGCGACGTAGATGAGTCCGTCGACCGGGTCTGTCCAGATGAGGGGTGTACCGAACGGGCCGGGCGCATCGACGTGGTCGGCGAGTCGCTCGGCGATCCAGTCGTCGCCTGAGTTGCGGAAGACGACGATGTCGCCGTTGAGATTGCGGAAGGCCACGCTGTGTGAGTTGTCGTCCTGTGAGGCGGACTCGACGCTCCCGCCCCCCGACGTGTACAGCGGGTATTCGGTGGGCTGCCACTCGAAGGCGCCGATGTCCGCGGCGTTGCCGTGCACGCGATTGAGTCCGCGCTGATCGAAGGAGACCACGGTGTTGGCCGTGCCGGCGTCGATCGCGGGGCTGCTCGGGAAGATCGCGTGAGACCGGGTGCTGCCGTCGTTGTAGGCGAGACTGCCGAGACCGGGGTCGAGGCCGACGAGGTTGCCGTTTGCGCCGTGGGTGAGGCCGCCGGCGGTCGCGGGATCCTGGACGAGGTTGTTGGTGCCGGAGACGGTGCCGTCGGTGAGGGAGATGTCGTCGCGCACTGTCGCGGCCGCGCCGCGGGTGTTGCCGGCGTAGATCGTGCTGCTGGTGGTCAGTGTGCCCGCGCCGTCGCGGCGGCCGACGTCGATGCCGCCGCCCTGGCCCAGCCCGTCGCCGTCGGCGTCGGCGACGTTGAACGCGATGGTGGAGTTGCTGATGACGACGGTGCCGTCGTACATGCCGATGCCGCCGCCCCAGCCGCCGGCGGAGTTGCCGCTGATGGTGGAGTTGGTGATGGTGAGTGCCGTGTCGGTCCAGATCGCGCCGCCGGAATCTCCGGCGGTGTTGCCGGTCAGGCTGGAGCGCGTGATCGATATCACGCCGCCCTCGTTGTCGATCGCTCCGCCTCCCGAACCCGCCGTGTTGTCGTCGAGGGCGGAGAGAGAGATCGTGAGCGTCCCCTCGTTGGCGATGGCACCCCCGTATTCAGCGCTGGTGTTGCCGGTGAGCGTGGAGTTCGTGATCGTGAGCGACCGGTCAGCGCCGTTGAAAACCGCGCCGCCGATCGCGGCGGTGTTGTCGGTGATTCGGGAGAACGTGATGGCCAGCGTGCCCTCGTTGGAGATCGCTCCGCCGCGATCCGTGGCGGTGTGGCCGGTGATGACCATGACCTCGAGCGTGAGGTTGCCGGCGTTGTCGATCGCCGCGCCGCGGGCTGCCGCGCCCCCGGTCAGGGTGAGCCCGCTGATGGTGACGAGCGCGCCGGTGCCGATCGTGAAGATGCCCGAAGCGCCATCGCCGTTGATGGTGAGGGAGTCGGACCCCGGGCCGGTGATCGTGAGGTCGTCGCCGATCGCGAGGCTGCCGCCCGCGAGCGTGATCGTCGCGCCGTTGAGCAGGGCGTCGAAAGCGATGGTGTCGGCACCGGGGTTGGCGGAGAGGGCGACCGCCTCGCGGAGCGACAGGTTGCCCGCGGAGTGGTCGCCGTCGTCGCTGTCGTCGTCGGTATCGACGAGAAGCGAGAGGCTCTGCTGCTGGTAGGCGCCGATGTCCACGCTTGTGCCGCGGGAGAAGACGCTCCCTCGCTGGTCTGTTGTGAGATCGAACGGGTTGCTCCCCGCGCCGAAGGCCGGGCTGTTGGCGAGGAGCGCGTGCGTACGGGTCGGCCCGCCGTTGTCTTCCAGATCGCCGAGGAGTGGGTCTTCGCCGATGATGTTGCCGTCCACGCCGTCGGTGAGGCCGCCGGCGGAGCCCGCGTCGCCGATGAGATTGTTTGTGCCCACGAGGGTTCCGTCGATCATCAGGACATCGCTGGGTGTGCCCGCGGCCGTCGTGTTGTTGGCGATGATGCTGCTGCGGATCGTGACCGTGGACTCCTCGAAGGCGACCCCGCCGGCCGGCAAGCCCTCGTCGGCGCTGATGTTGCCGGTGATGGTGCAGTTGGCGATGGTCGCCGTTCCCTCGCCGACGATGCCGCCGCCGAGCTCGGCGGTGTTGCCCGAGACGGTGGAGTTGGTCATCGTGAGCGTGGTCTCGTAGGCCATGCCACCGGCGATCGCTGTCGCGGTGTTGCCCGAGATGGTGGAGCGGGCGATTGTCGCGCTCAGCCCGCTCGCGCTCAGGCCGCCCCCGTTGGCCGCCTCGTTGCCCGAAAGGGTCGTTTCAGCGATGTCGAGTGTGCCGCCCGTGACCGAGACGCCGCCGCCCGCGCCGGTTGACGTGTTGGACGTGATCGAGGAGCCGGTGATGGTGAGCGTGCCATCGGTCTGGGCGATGCCGCCTCCGGAGGATGCGGTGTTAAGGGTCACGACCGAGTTGATGAGCGTGAGGACGGGCTCGTCGGTGTCGGGATCACCGGAGCGGATGCCGCCGCCGACGTCCGTGGCGGTGCACTCGCTGACGACTGAGTCGATGAGTGTCGCGGCCGCACTGTTGTCGATGCCCCCGCCGGAGGCTGCGGTGCTCCGAGTCACCGTGGTGCGCACGAGCAGGAGCACGCCCCTGGGCTGCCAGATGCCGCCTCCCGACACGACCGCGGTGTTGTCCGCGATCGTGGAATCGGTGATGGTCATCGTGCCGTCCCAATTCGTGACGCCTCCCCCGCGCAGGCCCGCGGTGTTGCCGGAGATCGTGGCGTTCGTGAGCGTCATCTGAGCGTCGTAGTTGTAGATGCCTCCGGCCCCTTCAACGGCGGTGTTGTTGGTCACGGTAGAGTTCGTGATCGACATGGGGCCGTACTCGTTCTCGATGCCTCCAACGTATCGGCCGGCGTGATTGCCCGAGAACGAGGAGTCGGCGATGGAGACCTCGCCGTACTCGGTCGTGAGGCCGCCGCCGTAGTCGCCAGCGATGTTGTCAGAGACTGAGGAACCGATGATGGTCAGGACACCCTCTTCGTTGCCGATTCCGCCGCCGTCGTCACCACACTCGTTGGTGGAGATCGTCGAGTTACTCAGCAAGAGCGTGCCGCCGAAGGTGAAGATCCCGCCGCCGAACTCGTTGGCGAAGTTGTTCGAGATGGTGGTGTCGTTGATCGTCAGCGTGCTGCCATCTCCGGCCACGCCGCCGCCGTGGCCGTCGCTGCGGTTGCCCTGGATCGTCGCGCCGTCGATCGTCAGTGCGCCGCCGGTGGAGTAGATGGCGCCCCCTTGGTTATCGGAGTAGGAGTCCGTGAGGGACACATCTTCGAGCGTCAGCGTCGCGCTGTTGTAGATCGCGCCTCCGGACGCGAGCGCGTAGCCCTGAGTCAGGAGGAGGCCGGAAACAGCGGTCGTCGCGTCGTTCTCGAAGATGCGGTAGAGATCGTTCCCGTCGATCGTGAGCTGGTCGGATCCCGGCCCCGTGATGGTCAGATCGTCGGTGATCTGCATCGAGCCGCTGGTCAGCACGATCGTCTCCCCGTTGAGGGAAGCGTCGAACTCGATGACGTCGGCTCCCGCGGCCGCGTTCGCGTCCTCGATCGCCTGCCGGAGCGAACCGGCACCGGAGTCGTTGGCGTTGGTGACCGTCAGCGTCGAGAGCAGGACGCGGGGCTCGAGGGTCTCGACGAAGGTGTGGTGATCGTGCGAGGCGTGGTTGGACACCATGCGAGGCTCCTGAAAAAGTGTTGAGCGCCGCACACCCCGCGCTGGAGGTCTGGAGCGAATTCAGATTTGGGTGAGGTACAGACTACTGACAACGCGCAGCGGTGCAAACCCATTTCGCTGCGCGTTGGTTTGGGCAAGCTGCGAGGAAGTGCGCTCCGCCCGATCGCGACCATTGCGCCGAGCCGCGTGCCGGTTCAACCGGACCCGTATGTCTGGCTACGAAACCGCGCCGGTCACCCACACACCGAAAGACAAAGCACGCCCGGCACAGGGCCGGGCGTGCGGAGTGATCGGGGATGTGGGCGGCGCTCGGCCGCGTGCGGCTTACTCGCCTTCGGCGGCCGGGGCTTCCGCAGCCGCGGCGGCTTCGGCGGCGGCCTTCTCCGCGGCAGCGGCGGCGGCCTTCTCAGCCTCTTCCTTGGCCTTGGCCTCGGCGGCTTCCTTGGCGGCCTTCTCCGCGGCGGCCTTCTCGGCCTCCTTGGCGGCGCGGATCGCGGCCGTGCGGTCGCTGGCCTTCTTGCGGTCGGCTTCCCACTTGGCCTTCATGTTCGGGGGCAGCAGGTCGTTCTTGGCCAGCAGGTCGGCGACGGTCTCGCTGGGCTGGGCGCCCTGGCTCAGCCAGTGCGTGATCCGCTCGCCCTCGAGCTTGAGCTGCTTCTCGGGGTCGGCCGCGATCGGGTCGTACCAGCCGAGCTGCTCGAGGACCTTGCCGTTGCGGCGGTTGCGCTTCTCGATGGCGTTGAGACGGTAGAAGGGCCGGTTGCGGCGACCAAAACGCTGGAGACGGAGACGAACCATGTATCAACTTCCTTGCGGGCGGTCCCCGCGCTGGCGGTCCTCTTCCCGGCGGGTCCCCACGTGGTGGGCGGTCGCCGGGGCTCGTGCTTGGATCATTCTGCCGGGACGACGACCAGCCGTCCCGGTTTCGAGCCGGGGAGTCTAGGGGGGGAACCCGGTTGGGTCACCCCGCAGGGCCGATGGGATTAAGGCGGGCCGCAGAGCCCACCCCCGAGCCCCCCAATACCCAGGGGCCCAATGCCTGATGCCCAGTGCCGACTGCCTACTACCTACTACCTACTACCTACTGCCCATTGCCCATTGCCCATTGCCCACTACCACTCCACCCTCACCGCTCACCCATCGGCGTGTACGGCACATCGTGCGGCCCGACGTACTGGGCGGTGGGGCGGAAGAGGCGGTTGCCGTCGAGCTGCTCGAGGATGTGGCCGCTCCAGCCGGCCAGGCGGCTGAGGGCGAACATCGGGGTGAACAGGTCGAGCTTGAGGCCGATGCAGTGGTAGGTGGTGGCCGAGTAGAAATCGACGTTGGGGTAGATGCCCTTGGCGGCGAGCTCACGCTCCATGATCTTCTCGATCGCGTTGCTCTTGGCGTAGAGGTCGGAGTTGCCGGTGTCCTCGGCGAGCTGCTTGGCGAGCTTCTGCAGGTCGGTGGCGCGGGGGTCCTTGGCCTTGTAGACGCGGTGGCCGAAGCCCATGATCTTCTCCTTGCGCTCGATCTTGCCCATGATGTAGGGCTCGACCGCGTCGAGGGAGGGGATCTCGTTGAGCATGTGCATCACGCCCTCGTTGGCCCCGCCGTGGAGCGGGCCGCGGAGGCTGCCGACCGCGCCGGTCAGCGCCGAGTAGATATCGCTGAGCGTCGAGATGATGACGCGGGCGGTGAAGGTCGAGTTGTTGAGCCCGTGGTCGGCGTGCAGGATCATGCAGATGTCAAACGCGCGGGCCATGGTCTCGGTCGGCTTCTCGCCGTTGAGCATGTACATGAAGTTTTCGGCGAAGGTCAGCGAGGTGTCCGGCGCCACCGCGTCGAGGCCGCGGCGGTAGCGGTCGAACGCCGCGACCATCGTCGGGGCCATGCCGAGGACGCGGAGCGACTTCTCGCGTGCGGCGTCGAGGTCGTTGGCGTTGGGGTTGGTGTCGTAGAGGGCGAGCTCGCTGACCAGCGTGCGGAGCACGTGCATCGGCTGCGCGTCCTTGGGGAGCGTGCGGATGCGATCGTTGAAGCCCTTCGGCAGGGCGTAGTTCGCACGCAGCGCCTTGGTGAAGTCCGCCAGTTCGCTCTTGGTCGGCAGCCGCAGGTTCCACAGCAGGAACACGGTCTCCTCGAAGGTCGAGTTGCTCGAGAGGTCACCGATCGCGATGCCGACATATTCGAGGATGCCCTTCTGGCCGTTGATGAAGGACATCTGGGTCTCGGCGGCGACGATGCCTTCGAGGCCTTTGGCAAAGGTGGCGGTGGTCATCGGAGCGTCTCCTTCGAGGCGTCTGGCCGGGTGGCGTGCCGCGGCGGTCTGGTTCGTGCGTACTGACGGCGAGCGGGGACGCCCGCCGGGGCCCCGTCTCGATTTCGGGGAAGCAGCATAGGGGTTCAGCGGGCCCATCGCGAGCGATTCGGGAGGGATTCGGGTCAGAAACGGGGGTAGGATCGCCCGTGTTCCTCCCCCTCGGCACCGACCGCTCCAAAACCCGCCCCGTCGCGGTGACCTATGCGCTGATCGCCGTCAACGTCGCGGTCTTCGCTGCGCTCGAACTGCTGAAGGAAGCCGACCCCGAACTCCGCGAGCGGGTCTGGAACGGCCTCATGCTGGTGCCGGACGGCTCCGGCTGGTGGACGTACGGGACCTACGCCCTGCTCCATGCGGGCTACTCACACGTCATCTTCAACTGTCTGTTTCTCTGGGTCTTCGGCCCCGATGTCGAGGACCGGCTGGGCCGGGTGGGCTTCGTCGTGCTCTACCTCGCCGGGGCGGTCGGGTCCGGGGTCGCGCACGCGCTCTTCAGCAACGCCCCCGTGGTCGGGGCCTCCGGGGCCATCGCTGCTATCACCGGGGCCTTCCTCGTGCTCTTCCCCTACGTGAAGGTCCGGACGCTGGTGTTCTTCTTCTTCATCGGCATCTTCCCGATCACCGCGTGGTGGTTCATCGCCTTCGCCGTCGCGCGGGACGTCTTTGGCCTGGCGATGGGCGGCGGCAACACCGCCCACTTCGCCCACCTCGGCGGGTATGTGCTTGGAGCCGGCGTCGCCATGATGCTGCTCTGGCTCAAGCTCGTCCCGCGCGAGCCGTACGACCTTTTCACGCTGGGCCGCCAGGCGGCGCGGCGCAGGGCGTTCAAGGCCGCCTACGCCCAGGGCAAGATCAACGCCCGCGGCGGCGGCTCGGGCCCGCCGATTCCCAAGGCGGTCGAACGGAAGAAGCACGAGCCCGAGGTCCTCAAGCCCGACGGCCCCGCAGCCCTGGCCAGACTGCGCGCGCAGCAGCTCGTCGCCGAGGGCGACTCGGCCGGCGCAGCCGAGGCGTATCTCGAGATGCGTCGGCTTCCCGACGGGCTCAAGCTGCCCTCGCTCGGACGGCGCCAGCTCTATGAGATCGCCAACGCGCTGTTCCAGGCCGGCGACCACGTCAACGCCGCCGCGGCGTACAACGAGTTCCTGACCGTCCACGGCAAGGACGTCGAGGCCGGGCGGGTGCTCCTGATGCTGGGGCTGATCAACGCCCGGTTCCTCAACGACCCGACCGCCGCGAAACGCGCACTCGACGGGGCCAAGAAGAAGCAACTGACCGAAGACGAGACGGTCCTTGTGGACGAACTGCTCGCCGAGATCGGCTGAGTCACGGAGCTTCCTGTGGATCGCACACGTATCAAAGTCTGCGGCATCACCAGCATCGACGCGGCCCTCGCCGCCGTGGACGCCGGGGCCGACGTGCTCGGCTTCGTCTTCGTCGAGGGCACGCCCCGCCACGTCGAGCCGGAGCAGGCCTTCGAGATCATGAGCGTGCTGCCCCCGATGGTCGGCACGGTGGGGGTCTTCCGCGACCTGCCGCTGGACGACTTCATCGAGATCGAGCAGCGCTGCCCGACCGACTGGTCGCAGCTGCACGGGGCCGAGCCGGAGAACCTCGTCCGCGACTGCGGACCGCGCGTGATCCGGGGGATCAAGTTCGACCGGGCCACCATCGCCGCCGAGCTTTCCCGCTGGGACGCGATCGACGAGGTCGACGCGATCCTGGTCGACGGCTCGGCCGGGGGCCAGGGCGAGGCGTTCGCGTGGGAGGCGCTGGTCGAGCCCATGGCCTCGATCGGCACGCCCCTCATCATCGCCGGCGGCCTGCACCCCGGCAACGTCGGCGAGGCGATCCGCGCCTGCCGCCCCTTCGCGGTCGATGTCTCCAGCGGCGTCGAGAGCGCACCCGGCGTCAAGGACGAGGCGAAGATCCGTGCGTTCTGCAAGGCGGTCCGCGAGGCGGACGCGCAGCGCTAGTCACCGCCGCCGCGGCCGGGCTACGCGTCGGTTACCCCCCGATAATCGCGACCAGCCGCTCGACGAGCGCGTCGATAGTGGTGGAGCGTTCGATCTCGATGATCTCGGTCGCGAGTTCCTGATACAGCCCGTCCCTCGCGGCAAACACCGCGTCGATCTCACCCAGCGTCCCCGCGCCGGTCAGCGACGGGCGGTTAGCGTCCGCACCACCCAGCCGGGCGCGGAGTGTCTCCGGCTGCGCGCGCAGATAGACGATCGTGACCAACCCACGCTCCCGCGCCCCGCCGAGCAACTCCGCAGCCCCCGGCGCCGTGGGCGTGCCGCCGCCGAGGGCGAGGACGGTCGGCGGCGTGCCGTCGTCGAGAGCTGCGGGCACCCGCTCTCGCAGGCACGCCGTCTCGGCCGCCCGGAACGCCGGCTCGCCGAGCGTCTCCCAGGCCGCGGCGACCGTCGCGTGCCCGAGCCGCGCAAGCACCGCGTCGTCGAGATCGCTGAAGGCCGCACCGACCCGCTCGGCGACCAGCCGCCCGAGTGTGGACTTGCCGGAGCCGCGGAGGCCGATGAGGAGGAGGGGTTTCGACATGGTGGGCGATTCTGCCGTCAGTTTGCGCTGCACCCGCCGCCGGGCTTGCCGCAGGGGCAGCAGGTGGGCAGCGGCACACTCGCGGCGGTGCTGCCGCCGGTCGTGACCGTGGAGAACGCGCGTGTGAACGTGCGGCCCTTGCCCTCCGGATCGGGCAGCGGCTTGTCGGCGTCGGCCATAGGGCGTTGGACCTCGATGGTCGAGCCGTCGGCCTGACAGATGTATTCATAAAGAGGCATGGTGACTGTGCTCGCTCTCCATTTGGTATTTGCAATCTCAAGTCTCGTGGTAGCATATCTGTATGCCGCTCGTTGATCACGACAAAATGCCTCGATCAGACGAACACTCGCCTTTGGCGTACCGAGTGTTTTGCTCGTTATTCAGCCTGTTGGCCATGACTTCGCAGCATGCCTTCGGGCAGTGCGACTGGCGACCTGTAGGGTTCGGCGGAATGGACAAGTCTGTTCTCGCCCTCGTGGTCTACGACGATGGCACGGGGCCAGCGCTATATGCCGGAGGAGAGTTTGACGTCGCGGGTGGAACGCAGGTTGGCCACGTCGCGATGTGGGACGGCACCTCTTGGTCGCCTGTCGGCGAAGGAGTGAACGGGCGAGTCTCCGCTCTTGCGGTCTTCGACGACGGCTCAACCACGGAACTCATCGCCGGAGGCAGCTTTGAGCGTGCGGGTGGCAACGCGGCTGCCAACATCGCCCGCTGGAATGGAACATCGTGGCGCCGGATAAGACGTGGGACAGACGGCGAAGTCCTTTCCCTCGCCGTCCAGGATGATGGCACTGAATCGTCTCTCTACGTCGCCGGTTCGTTTGGACAAGCCTTCGGAACAGCCGCGCAGAACATTGTCAGATGGGATGGAGTGAATCCTGAGGCTCTTGCGGGTGGACTAAGCGATACTACCGAAGCTCTCGCCGTGTTCGACGACGGCGCGGGACCGGCACTCTATGCCGGGGGTCGATTCCAGACCGCGGGCGGGGTGCCCGCGAAGCGCATTGCGCGTTGGGACGGTACCGCGTGGACTGCACTTGGGTTGGGAATCGAGGGCTCGGTGAGTGCCCTCGCGGTTTATGACGACGGCTCGGGCCCTGCGCTCTATGTTGGCGGAAACTTCTCTCGGGCCGGAGGGATCACTATCTTTGGTATCGCGAAATGGGATGGACAATCCTGGTCAAAAGTCGGCGGTGGCATCGAGGGGTCGGTGTACGCAATGGCCGTCTTCGACGACGGATCCGGAGCCGCTCTCTACGCTGGCGGCACCATCCGGAGGGCCGGTGGGGTGGAGGTTCGCAGCATCGCGCGATGGGATGGGAAATCATGGACTCCACTCGGTGCCGGCACTCAGGGCAGTGTGTTCGCACTCGACAATTTCGACCATGGTGGTGGGCCGGTGCTCTACGCCGGTGGCAATTTCCACAATCCTGGCTTTCGTGTGGCCCGTTGGGATTGTTCGGGGTGCTACGCGGACCTCGACGGTGATGGCGACGTCGGCACCCTCGACTTCCTGCTGTTTCTCAATGCATGGACATCCACAAACCCCGTCGCTGACTGGAACGGCGATGGCGCCGTCGACACTCAGGACTTCATCGCATACCTCAACGATTGGGTTGCTGGCTGCTGACAAGTGGGCCTAAGAGTGTTGGCTTCCACGAGTGGCGGTCATCGGGCGGCTTCACATCCGCCAATCCGTCTCCGCCAGCGTCTCATCCACTTTCTTCTTCCACTCCCCGTACCCCTCGCGGCCCATCAGCCCGAAGGTCGCCTGCTTGCCCGTCTCGACGGCGGGCTGGTCGTAGGCGTCGATGTTGAGCATCAGGCCGGCGTAGGCGGTGACGATCTCCCACAGCATGATGAACTCGCCCACGTGGTGGGCATCGACGCGGGGGAAGGTGAGCGTGAAGTTGGGCCGCAGGCTCTCGACGAGGGCGTACTCGGTGGCCCGCAGCTCGGCGTTGAGCAGGCCGGCCATGCTCTTGCCCTCGAGGTACTTGATCGCCTCGACGCCGAGGCCGGTGGGGATGTTGAAGTCCTGCTCGCCGAAGTCCTCGACCTTGATCAGGCCGAAGACCTTGTCGTTGGGTCCCTCGCGGTAGAGCTGCACCTGCGAGTGCTGGTCGGTGGTGCCGAGGGCCTTGATGGGGGTGAAGCCGGCGTAGACCGTCTCGCCGTCGAGGCTCTCGAGCTTGCCGAGGCTCTCGGCCCACAGCTGGCGGAACCAGTCGGCCAGCAGGTAGAGCGCGTTGCAGTAGGGCATCAGCACGTGGTTGGTCTTGCCCTTGCGCAGGCCGAGATCGACCAGCAGCGTCGCCAGCATCGCGGCCGGGTTCTGCGAGAGGTCGGGGCTGCTGCAGCGCTTGTCCATCGCGTCGGCGCCGTCGAGCAGGGCGTCGATGTCGATCCCCGCCATCGCCGCCGAGAAGAGCCCCACGGGGCTGAGCACGCTGAACCGCCCGCCCACACCCTCGGGCACGGGCAGCGTCGCGTAGCCGTCGGTGTCGCAGATCTGCCGCATCGTGCCCTTGGAGGGGTCGGTGATCGCGACGATGTTGTCCTTGAACGAGTCGCCGAGTTCCGACTTGAGCAGGGCGCGAATCGTCATGAACTGGCTGGCCGTCTCGGCCGTCTCGCCCGACTTGCTGACGACGTTGAAGAGCGTGCGCTCGAGGCCGCCCAGAGTCTTGCAGGTGTTGAGCACCGACTGGAAGTAGGCCGGGTCCACGTTGTCAACGACGAAGACGCGGGGCGTGCCGCGGGTCTCGTTGGGCTGGAGGTTGTAGGTCGCCGGGTGCAGGGCCGACTGCAGCGCGATGTTGCCCAGCGCCGAGCCGCCGATGCCGAGGACGACGAGGTTGTCGAACCGGCCCTTGCACTTGCCCGCGATCTCGCGGACGGCCTTGACGTGGGTCTCGCGGGCGGGGCCGTTCGCCAGGTCGCGCCACTTCTCCCAGCCGGTGCCGCGGCTCTTGGCGAGGCGGTCGGTCAGGTGTGCCGCGGCCTCGGCAAACTCCGACCCGGCGCTGAGCCGATCGGGGTCGAGCCCGTGATCACCGACGCGGGGAGAGAGACAGTTGGCGTAGTCGAGTGTGAGCATGGGGGAGGATACCGACTCCCCGCCGCCCGGACCTCATGCCCGAACCTGAAGCCCGGACCTGAAGCCCCGGACCTCAAGCCGGCTCGATCAACGTCTTCAGCTTGCTCAGCCCGTCCGCCCAGCCCTCCTCGAAACCCGCGGGCAGGTCGTCCTCAAACTCCCCGGCCATCCGGTGCTCGACGTGGACGCGGGTGCCCGCGCCGGCCTCGTGGAAGGTGACGGTCATGTTGGCGACGAAGGCGTGGGGCATGGTGCAGTCGCCGCGGAGCCGGATCTTCCAGCCGGGCTTGAGCATGGTGACCGTCGCGATGAGGTTCTCGCCGCCGTTGGGGAGCATCATCGAGAAGTTGCCACCGACCCGGTTCTCCATGCGCGACGGGGTGGCGGTGCGGGTCTCTTCGTTCTCGTAGAACCACTCGCCGCACCGGTGGACGAACGCGTCGTATACCGCGGCGGGCTTGGCGTTGATGGTGATCTCGGTCTGCACGACCGCAGCACGGACGTGGGTCTTCAGGAACTCGGTGCTCATGGCGGACTCCTTGTCGGGATGAATCTTGGGTGTCGGGCGGTCGACCGGCGGCCGCGATTCGACCGCGGCCTTGAGGTTGGCGAGCGGTCCGGCCAGGCGGTCCTCAAAGCGGCTGACCCAGCGGTCGTAGATCTGCCGGAGCGGGGCGGCGTTGAGGTGGTTCCAGCGTTCGCGGCCGCGTTTCTCGTGGAACACCAGCCCCGCCTCCTCCAGCACCGTCAGATGCTTCATGACGGCGTAGCGGGTGAGGGTGGGGGCGGTCTCCGCGAGGTCGCCGGTCGTGCGCGGGCCGAGCCGCAGGGCGTCCAACAGGCCGCGGCGGGTCGGATCGGCAAGGGCCTTCCAGACAGTGTCGAGTGAATCGTCCATGCGGGGGCTCCGGGTCGTCCCTGACTCCGGTCGGGTCAACGACCCAGACATGTGACTATACAGTCACATATTGGTCGAAGCAAGCCGTTTCGGGCTGCGGATGCAAAAAACAAGAATCGGCGATTCCGGGCCCGAGAGGGCGTCTCTGAGCCTGCACGCGGTATCCTCCCGCATGATCCACCCCTGGCACGACGTCACCCCCGCTGTGGAAGGCCACGACCTTCCCGGCGTTTTCAAAGCCATCATCGAGATCCCCCGCGGCTGCAGCAACAAGTACGAGTTGGACAAGGGCTCGGGGATGCTCAAGCTCGACCGGGTGCTCTCCTCGGCCGTCCACTACCCGGCCAACTACGGGTTCATCCCGCAGACCCTCGCCGAGGACAACGACCCGCTCGACGTGCTGGTCTACTGCACCGAGGACATCCCGCCGATGACCATCTGCGAGGCGCGGGCGGTGGGGCTCATGACCATGATCGACGGCGGCGACCCTGACCACAAGATCATCGCGGTGCTCTGCCAGGACCCGATCTACAGCGAGTTCCATCTCGCCAGCAACTTCCCCAAGCACATCTTCAAGATGCTCAAGCGGTTCTTCGAGGACTACAAGCAGCTCGAGGGCAAGGGCGTTGAGGTGGACGAGGTGATGCCGGCCGAGGCGGCGCACGCGGTCATCGAGAACTCGCTCGAGGCCTACGCCAAGGCACGGCGCACCGGCGGCGCGAGGGGGCTGGTGTTGTGAGCGACGGCGGGCGCCATCCGGCTGCGGGCACGCCCGGCGCGTTCCCCGAGATCGAGCGGACACTCATCAGCCGCGAGCGGATCGCCCAGCGCGTGCACGAGCTGGCGACGCGTCTGTGCGACGATCTGCGCGCGCAGAAGGGCGGCGTTGAGTCGGCGGCGGGGCAGGTGGTGATGGTGCCGATCATGTCCGGTGCGATGATCTTCGCGTCGGACCTGGTGCGCGAGATGCCCTTGAAGCTGGGGCTCGGCCTGGTTGCGGTCAGCAGCTACCCCGGCAAGAGCCTGGCGAGCAAGGGCGCTGTGATCCAGAGCGAGCTGCCGGCCGACCTGGCGGGCAAGCACGTGGTGATCGTCGATGACATCCTCGACTCGGGACAGACGATCGAGCTGGTGCGGAAGATCATCGGCGAGCAGAAGCCGGCGTCGGTGCGCGCGTGTGTGTTGTTGCGCAAGGATGTGCCCCGGTCGGCGACGACGCCCGACGAGCAGCTCGCCGAGTACGTCGGGTTCGATATCCCCGACGAGTTCGTGGTGGGCTACGGGCTCGATTACAACGGGTATTACCGCAATTACCCGGAGATCGCCACGCTTCGGAAGGACGCGCTTTGAGCGAACGGCCGGGCCCTGTCGCGCCGGAGACCGCGGAGGCCGGGCACGAACGGTCGGCGCACGTGCCCCGCGAACTCCGCCCGTGGGTTGACAGCACGGACACGGTGAGGGTGTCGGTGCGGCCGAGTTCCTGGGCGGTCGTGCTCGAATCGCTCGGTTCGATCGTGGTGCTGACGCTGTTGGTCTCGCTTGTGATCGTCGCGCTGCTCGCGTGGGGCCGGACCGGCGTGCTCTGGACGTGGGTGCTGCCGGTGGCGTTTGTCGCGGCGCTGCTGCGGCTGCTCTGGCAGGCGGTGGTTGTGGTGTGCCGACGGTATGTGCTGACCGAGCAATATGTGCTCCGCGTGAGCGGCGTCTTCAATCGCGGGGCCGCGAGCCTGCCGATAGATCGGGTGCAGCACGTCGTGCTTGTGCGCACACTGCTGGAGCGTCTGACCGGGACGGGCACGCTGGGGTTTGCGACCGCCGGGACCGGCGGCATCGAGATCGCGTGGGTGACGGTGGACCGGCCGGTGGAGCGGGTCGAGGAGGTGCGTGCGGTGGTCGAGCACGGCAGAAAGAACGACGCTGACGCACCGGCCCCCGAAGGCGGCGGTCATCGCCCGGTGGTGATCGGGCTGGCCGGCGGCATCGGCGCGGGCAAGAGCGCTGTCGCCCGGGCGCTCGCCGAGTTCGGGTGCGTGGTCTCCGATTCTGACAAGGCCGCCCGCGAGGCCCTCGACCGGCAGGACGTGCGCGACACGCTCGTCGGGTGGTGGGGGCCGGAGGTGCTCGCTGGGGACGGCCGCGTCGACCGCAAGCGTGTCGCGGCCGTGGTGTTTGCCGATCCCGAGCAGCGGGTCCGGCTGGAGGAACTGGTCCACCCGATCGTGAGGCAGAGCCGCGAGGAACTGCTCGGCATGGCCAGGGAGGCGGGCGCGCCGGGGGCGGTGATCGACGCGCCGCTGCTGTTTGAGGCGGGGCTGGACGCCGAGTGCGACGCGGTGGTCTTTGTGGATGCCCCCCGCCAGATGCGGCTGGACCGTGTTCGGGAAACGAGAGGGTGGGACGAGGCGGAGCTGGAACGTCGAGAAAAAGTCCAGATCCCGCTTGATGCCAAGCGGCGTCGGTCAGATTATGAAGTAGTGAACAACGCCGACCCCGAGCAGCTCCGGCTGCGTGTTCGGCGGATTCTCGATCAGATCCTGGAAGAGCAGCGAGGGAACGTACCGGGCCGATCCCGGCGGGATGCCGATTAGCGTGCATCGCGTGGTCGCCCTTTCCGCTTGCTGACCGGGTGTGCAGAGTGAGCCTTCTCCGCGTTGTGACAACCGCTGACGAGGAAATGCCCGTGCGCGATGGTGCGCGCGGGGAACGCCCACGGATGGGCGAGAGAGCCGTCGCGGCAATCTGAACACCGCGAACGGGGGAAGCGCGTCGAGAACTCTCTCGGGGCGAACGGATTGCAGAAGAGAACCAACATGGCGAAAGCAACTACCGTGGTCGACGAGGCTCCCGCACCGAAGCGCCGCGCAAAGAAGGCGACCTCCAAGGCCTCGGCCGACAAGGCCGCCAGCGCCGAGACCAAGCCGACCAAGAGCGCGCCCAAGGCCAGCGAGAGCACGCCCAAGCCCGCGCAGACCGAGTCGGCCAAGCCCGAGCAGGCGCGGCCGTCGGGCGGCGAGGGCGGTTCGTCCTCGGGCAGCGGCTCGTCGGCCTCCGGAGGGGGCGGGCAGGGCGGCGGCTCGTCGGGTGCCAACGGTGGACAGAACCGGCCGCAGGACGGACAGGGCGGAGGCGGACAGTCCGGCGATGGCCAGGGCAAACGCCGAAAGCGGAAGAAGCGCAAGGGCAGCTCCGGCGGGCAGGGCGGGCACGCTTCGGGTGGTGGCGGCGGGGGTTCGCACGGCCATCGCACGGCCTACCCCGACCACGTGCTGCCCAGCGATGAAGAGCTCGAACGCGAGGCCGCGGAACTCGAACGGATCGCCGCCAAGGCGAGCCCCGAGGCGCTGGCCGACCAGATCACCATCGGTGAGCTCCAGCGGATGGAGCTCGACGAGCTGCTCGAGTTTGCCGGCAAGGAGGGCATCGAGGACGCCAAGTCGATCCCGCGCCAGGATCTGGTGTTCAAGATCCTCAAGGCCCGCGCCGTGCGGCTGGGGCTCATGTTCGGCGAGGGCTCGCTCGAGGTGATGCAGGACGGTTTCGGCTTCCTGCGCAGCCCCGATCAGAGCTATCTGCCCGGACCGGACGACATCTACGTGTCACCGAGCCAGATCCGCCGCTTCGGGCTGCGGCGAGGCATGGTGGTGCGTGGCGCCATCCGGCCGCCGAAGGAGAGCGAGCGGTACTTTGCGCTGCTCCGCGTTGACGAGGTCAACGGGCGCGACCCGGGCAAGATCCACGAGCTGGTGAACTTCGAGGATCTCACGCCGCTCCACCCCGAAGAGCGGTTCATCCTCGAGACCACGCCCGACGAGATCGAGATGCGCGTGGTCGATCTGGTCGCCCCGATCGGCAAGGGCCAGCGGGCGCTCATCGTCGCGCCGCCCCGCACGGGCAAGACCGTGCTCCTGCAGAAGATGACGCGGGCGATCACCAAGAACAACCCCAACGTCAAGATCATCGTGCTGCTTGTTGACGAGCGGCCGGAAGAGGTCACCGACTTCAAACGCCACACCGACCCCTCGGTCGAGGTCGTGGCGAGCACGTTCGACGAGCAGTCGGGCCGGCACGTCGGCGTGGCCGAGATGGTCATCGAGAAGGCCCGCCGCATGGTCGAGTACGGCGAGGATGTGGTCATCCTGCTCGACTCGATCACCAGGCTGGCCCGCGCCTACAACGCCGAGATGCCCCACTCGGGCAAGATCATGACCGGTGGCCTCGACTCCAACGCGCTGCAGCGTCCGAAGAAGTTCTTCGGCTCGGCCCGCGCGATCGAGGGCGGCGGATCGCTCACCATTATCGGCACCGCGCTGGTCGATACCGGCTCCAAGATGGACGAGGTGATCTTCGAGGAGTTCAAGGGCACCGGCAACAGCGAGCTGCACCTGGACCGCAGGCTCGTCGAGAAGCGCATCTACCCCGCGATCGACGTCGCTGCCAGCGGCACGCGCCGCGAAGAGCTGCTCATGGACCCGAAGGAGCTGGAACTGGTCTACCGGCTCCGCAAGGTGCTCAGCGACATGAACGTCGTCGAGGCGATGGAACTGCTCAAGAGCCGGATGAAGAAGGTCAAGACCAACGCCGAGTTCCTGATCACCATGGCGATGGGCTGACCCGCCGCGGCCAGAGATGCCGATCGCCCGGTCCGACTGCCGGAACGGGGACCGAACCGGTGGGTCTGTCCGGCGGTACACTCAGGCACGGGCCGGGGAGATGACGCCCCGGCACGATCGTGGAGTGTCCCGGCGTGGCGATGACCAGACGGACCAGTCTGCTTCTGTTATCGGTGGTTGCCACGCTCTGGGCGGGGCTGTTGTCGATTGGCGGCATGTGGCTGATGCTGGACGGACCGGCACGGTGGCCGCTGGTGGCGCCGGTCGGGCCGCGTGTCGGCGGGGCGGTCTTGTTCTGTGCGGGACAGTTTCTTTTCATGTACCTCGTGGCGGACCGATGGTTCCCGCGTGCGGGCCGGTCGGTGACCTGGCCCCTGGAACTGGCGGCGACGCTTGTCTTGATCGGAGGTCTGCTGTGGATTGTGTTGACCATCGGCCCCTTGCGGCTGGTCGGGGCGTGAGCCGCGGGACGATGTGGCGGACCCTCCGGGCCGGCGCGGCGATGCTGGCGCTGGGCGTCGGGCTGCTCGGTGCCGCGCCCACCGCGGCCGCGCAGATCGCCGATCCCGAGGAATATGCCGCACGCTCCATCGCACGCATCGCCCTGCTCGATCTGCGGGCGCGGGTGCACCCGACGCCGGACGACTATCTCGTCGCGGCCGGCGTGCTTGACGCCGCCCGGATGTTCGCGCCGAACGACCCGGAACTGCTCCGAGGCCGCATCCGCGCCGCGTGGGCCGCGGGCGAGCCGGATGCCCTCGAATCACTCACCCGAGAGCTCGTCCGTCTCGACCCGAAAGACACGGTCGCCCAGCTCCGTCTCGCCTCTGCGCGGATCGGGACGATCCAGACGGTCGAGGGTCGGCTCAAGGCCTACGACCGGCTCATCGGCTCCGCCGGCAGCTCGATCGACCCGTCGGTGCGCAGCCGGCTGGCGCTCGACGCGGCGCTGCTCTGCCGCGAGAACAACAACTTCGCGGGCTTCGCCGACCGGCTCGCGGTCGCGCTGCAGCTGGACATGACCAACAAGGACGCGGCGTCGCTGGCGTGGCAGATGTTCGCTCCGATGATGGAGACGCCCAACGAACGGCTCGAGCTTCTGCTCAGCCTGCTGATGGCCGATCCGACCGATCCAAACGTGCACCGCTCGATCGCCAACGAGTTGGCCCTGCAGGGGGCGTTCGTCGACGCCCAGCGGTTCCACAACCTGGCGCTGACGCTCTACACGCAGGCCGACTCACCGGTGTCGGAACAGCTCGTGATGGAGTCGGCGGTGCTCCGCTGGCAGATCGAGGGGCCCGAAGCGGTTGTTAAGACGCTCAACGAGCAGCTCGGGCTCATGCGCCAGCAGGCGGCGATGCAGATCCAGTCGTACCAAGAGGCGCGGATGCCGACCGACTCGCTCCCCAAGCCGCAGGAGATCCTGCTCTCCCCGCAGTACAACCACATGCGACTCGTCGCGGCCCTGATGGCCGACGACAAGCCCACGATCGCCGCCTCACTCGCCGACATGCAGAACGCCTTCGACGGTTTGGTCGAGGGCTACAACAAGCGAGCGCAGCTTTCCACCCAGGAAGAACTCGCCCGCAGCACGTTGGTGCTCTGGACCACGATGGCTCAGCAGTTGGTCGCCGTCGCGTGGTCGAACACCCAAGACGAATCGATGCGTGAGTGGACCGAGCGGATCCGCGCGGCACTCCCGCCCGGGAACGATGTGGTCCGCGTGCTCGACGCGTGGACCGAGCTGCGCCTCGGAGATCGCGCGGCGGCCCGCGACCTCTTCGCGGCACTCGACCCGAGTTCGCCGCTCAACCGCATCGGGCTCGCACTGGCAGAGGAAGAGTTGGACAACGCCGAAGCAGCCCACCAGATCTATCGCGAGCTCGCGCTGGAGATGCCCTTTGCGCTGTCCGGTGTGTGGGCCCGCGCGCGGGTGCGGGACGCGACCGGGATTGATCCGCTCGAGACACCCACCAAGGCCGCCATGTCGCGGCTGGCGTCGGAGGTGCCGGGCTGGGTGGACCGGATGGTCGCCGACCCGCGGACCTTCATGGGTATCTCGGCAACGCTCGAGCGTTCCTCGCTCGGCGCGACCGAACGCCCGACGCTCCGCGTCCGTCTGACCAACCTCGCCCCGATCCCGCTCGGCGTCGGCGGCGATCGCCCGATCAACAGTCGGCTGATGCTCTCGCCCCGCGTGCAGGCGGGGCTGTACGACGATTTCGTGCGCGCCAGCGCCGAGGTTGTTGAACTCGACCACCGCCTGCGGCTCAAGCCCGGCGAGACGATGACCGTGGACGTGTGGCCGGACGCCGGGATGGTCGGCTGGATGGCCGAGGTGAGTGCCGCGGAAACGGTGCGGCAACGCTGGCGCGTGCTGCAGGGCTACCGGCTCTCTGATGCGGGCGTGCCCAAGGCGGGCGTGCTGTGCCTGGAGACGGAGACGGGCAGGCTTGTTCGGGCTCCGCTCCGCCTGGCCGGGGCGACAGGCCTCGAGCTGGCCGACGCGCTCGATGCCGCCGGCACGTCGCAGATGGTCGAAGTGCTCGCGGCCGTCCGCGCTCGCGTGCTCGAGCCCGCCGGCTCAAAGCACGCGCTAACCAACGATGAGGTGCAGCGGCTCGCGGCGATCGCGGCCGACCGCTACGCGAGCCTTCAGCCGCTTGCGCGCGCAACGATGCTCGCCGTGCTGCCCCCGCGAGGCGCGGTCCCCGGTATGGCGGAGTTCGATCGCGTTGCGGTGCAGGAACGCGACCCCACGCTGGTCCCGCTCGCCCTCACCACCCGCGTGACCGACCCGGCCGATCCGGTGCTGCAGCAATGGCTGGAGAGTGACTCCGAACGCCTCGCGACGTTCGCCCGGGCGATGCAGACGAGGCTCGGTTCGCCGAAGCCGACCTTCGCCAGACTCGGTGCCGGCGTGCTCGGGCCGATCGGGCCGACCGCGGCAGAATCGGCCGCCGGTTCCGGGCGATGAACACCGGCCGCTGGCTCGGGGTGCTCCGGGCGCGGCACGAGTCGCTCGGCTCGTGGAGGCGGGCCATCGGCGCGGCGATCGGTCTGTTGCTCCTCGCGGCGGCGGTGTGGGCGGTGTGGTCGCGGGGGGCGGTCGTTGAGGAAGCGTGGCTGACCATGCAGCAGGCCCCGGCCTGGCTGGTCGCCTCGGCGATGGCGTTGCCTCTGGCAAGCTGGCTCCTGACCTCCGGCGCGTTCTGGTTGCTCTCGCGGCGGTACGCACGCGTGCCGATGTCGGACATGACGCAGCTCATCGGCGCAGCGTGGCTGCTCAACCACCTGCCCCTGCGCCCGGGCATGGTCGGCCGGGTGGCCTTCCACAAGAAATACCACGACATGGCGATCCGCGACAGCGTGCGGGTCATGGTCGGCGCGATCGTGTGCAGCGGGGTCTCTTTGGCTCTGTTGCTGGTTGCGGCGATCGGGGTCTCGCGCGTCGAAGGAGTCGGCTGGACCGCGGCGTGTCTGGCGGGGCCGACGCTGGCGGTGGGGCTCGTTGCGGTGGGTGCGCGCGCATTCGGCAGGGCGTGGTGGGCTGAGGCCGCGGCGTTGGGCGTGCGAAGCCTCGACATGCTCGCGTGGGTCGGTCGCTATGCGATCGTCTTCGCGCTGGTGGGGCAGGAGGTCTCGGTCGAGCGTCTCGTGATCGTCGCGGCGGTGTGCCAGGTGGCGATGATCGTGCCGCTGACCGGCAACGGGATGGGCCTGCGCGAGTGGGCCGTGGGGCTGACGCTCGCCGCGATGGCTGGGGCGGCGGCGACGGCGGACGTGCGCGAGCAGGCCGCGGCGATCGGACTCGCGGCCGACCTGCTCAACCGCGCGGTCGAGACTGTGCTCGCGGTGCCTGTCGGGCTCGCGTGCTCATGGATGCTGGCGCGAAAGGTGAAGCGGTCCCGCCAGACGCCGGCCGACGCAGTTCCATCAGAGCCGCGGGCGTAAGCACGCGGAAGGGGCCCCGGCTTCGCAGTTAAGCCTGCTTTGCCAGAGGAATCACGTTCTGACCTCTGTGAGCACTCCGCACGCGAGTGCGCGGAGATGCTGCTCGGCACCTCAGTGATGCACACCCCCTCCGCGAGGTTACCCTCGAGGCTCTGACAGAGCCGCGCGTGTGAACACGCGGAAGCGGCTTCGGCCTTGCAGATGCGTGTGCTTCGCTCGGGAAGTCTCAGCCTGAGTACCGCGGTACCCGCGCATGCGAGTCCGCCGGGAATTCGCTCGGCATTGGGGTGAATTGCACCCCTTCCGCGAGGTTACCCTCGCGGCTCCGTTGGGTCGTTGCGCCGGCGCCCAAAGAAACACCCACGCGAGCGCGTGGGTGTCGTGGTGTGATGGGGATTGAGAATCGCGGGTCGATCAGCCGTCCGAATCCGACTCACTCTCGCTCGACTCGGTTTCCTTCCGCGAGAGCTGCTCGGGAGCGCAGGCGAGGTTGTACGCGGTGATCGCTGAGTTGGTCGCGCTCTGGCGGAGGTAGTTGGGGATCGCCAGGTCGAGGCGGTCGTACTGCGTGTGCCAGCCGTAGCCGTACACCGCGCGGCCAATCTCTTCCCAATAGAACCCGGGGATGCCGACCGAGTTGAAGCTGGCGTGGTCCGACCCGCCGCCCTGCGGCATGGACCCGACAATCTTGACATCGACGTTCAGGAACTTGCCGTCGGTGTCGTCCCAGATGCGGCCGTTGATCGGCGCGGTGGCCGCGGCGAGATAGTCACGCATCGAGTCGATGCCGGTGATCGCGCCCTGCGTGTTGGTGCCGCCGTCGTCCACGAAGCAGCAGACGATCTTGGCCTTCTCCTCGTCCGAGAGGCTGTTGACATAGCCGCGGGAGCCGAGCAGGCCCTGCTCCTCACCGGTCCAGAGGATGAACCGGATGGTGCGCTTCGGCTTGGCGCCGACGCTCGCGAGGATGCGTGCGGCCTCGATGGTCACCGCCGAGCCCGTGCCGTTGTCGGTCACGCCCATCGAGCCGGGCCCGTTCCAGCTGTCCAGGTGGGCGCTGACGATGACCACCTCGTCGGGGAACTCGGTGCCCTTGATCTCGGCGATGGTGTTGTAGACCGGGATGGGCCCCGCGGTCAGGGTGTTGGCCATGTCGAACTCAAGCTCGACGTCGCCGCCGTCGTAGAGGCGGCTGTTGATGTAGTCGTAGTCGGGGCCGCTGATGACGACCTCGAGGTCCTTGGCGAGCTTGTCCTTGGTGAGCTCGCGCCAGCCGCTGACCGAACTGGTCCACACCCGCTCGTCGTTGGAACTGGACACATACCCGACAGGATTGGAGGCCATCACCTGCTCAAGCACCGAAGTCCCGGGCTCTTCGATCTCCGGGCGCGTGAACGCGATCTCGGTCGTGTCATCGGGGTCGTCCTGCGGGGCGGAGGTGCCGGCGAGGCCGTCCTCGGTGGTGTGCAGGGAGTAGACGACCTTGCCGCGGAAGCCGTCGGAGACAAACGTGACGGAGTCCCCATCGACGACGACGTCTTCGAGAGCACGCGCACCGCCGCGCCGCCCGAACGTGAACGTTCCGCCGAGGCTGCCGTCCTCGCTCGACGTGATATCGAGGCGTGTGGCGTAGCGACCGGCGAGGGTGCCATCCCAAGGGCCGAAGATGGGGTCGTCGGGGATGACCAGCGGGGCGGGCGGGTTGTGGACCTCGGCGCGGGCGCTGTAGCGGGCACCCACCGATCCCGTCACGCCGCGGATGCCGCGACGGCCGGAAAGATCCGTCGGGATCACCACCCAGGCGCCGGGCAGTTGGTCTTTGACAGCGTCAAACTCTTCCTGCGTCCGCGGCATGCGCACGGCCTTGGCGCGGACCGGGCCGTCGGTGCCGGGCACCCACGCCAGCGTGGTCAGCGCCTTGATCTCGTATGCATCGCGTCCCTGGAAGGCCTTGCCCCAGCTCGGGCCGCGATCGAACCGCATCGCCACCGTGCCCCACTCAGAGAGGTGGGCGTTGGTGAGTCCCCATTCCTGGAAACGGTTCTTCGCCCAGTTGTTGGCGGTCTCCACGTTGGTTGAGCCGGTCAGACGCGGGCCGATGCCCTCGGCCAGATGGGTCAGGATGTCCATCACGTGCGAGTTGTTGACGCCCTCGTCAAAGATCGCGGCGATGGTCGCCGGATCGCCCATGGGGATGTTGGGCGGCGTGACCATCTCGCCATTGACCACGGCGTAGGTGTCGACAGGTTTGCCGGAGGCGTCGTGGGCCTGGGGCAGTTCGGCGGTCGCCTGGGCGAAAACGGCACTGGGCAACGCCAGGGCGGCTCCGACAGCCAGAGCGATTGCGGATGTTCGGATTGAGCGCATGCGGATGGTCCTCCTGCGAGCTGGGGGTTGGATACAAAAGCATACCACCAACGCCCCCCGCGAGAAACGCCCCTTCCGCACGCCCAGAGGGGGGTAGCATCCGTTCGACGGCCATGATGCCGCCGAACGACTCGGAGATTGCCATGACCTTTGATCCGCAACAGTCGCTGGCCGAGGTTCGTCGAGAGTTCGGCGAGCACGGCGGCGTCAACATGTCCATCGAGGCCTCGACCACGTTCACGGTCCTCGAAGCCGCGAACATGCCCGAGATCTTCCAGGGCCGTATGGGCCCCGAGGGCGGGTGCTATCTCTATGGTCGGCATTTCAACCCGACGGTGTACGTGCTCGGACGCTACCTCGCAGCGATGGAAGGGACCGAGGCCGCGTACTGCACCGCCAGCGGGATCAGCGCGATCGCAGCCGTCCTCATCCAGCTCTGCTCGCCCGGCGACCACATCGTCGCCTCCAACACCATCTACGGCGGCACGCACGCGCTGCTCAAGGAGTTCCTGCCGGCCAAGACCGGGATCGAAGTCACCTTCGTGGATATCGGTGACGCTGCCGCCGTGAAGGCGGCGATGCGGCCGCGCACCAAGGTAGTCTTCTGCGAGACCATCGCCAACCCCACGCTGGTCGTTGCCGACCTGCCCGCCGTCGCGGAGATCGCCCACGCCGGTGGCGCGCAGCTGGTCGTCGACAACACGTTCAGCCCGATGCTGCTCTCGCCTGCCAAGCTCGGGGCGGATGTTGTCGTGCACAGCCTGACGAAGTTTGCCGGCGGCGCATCGGACATCATCGCCGGGGCGGTCTGCGGCAGCGCCGACTTCATCGTGAGCCTGATGGACCTGCACACCGGCGCGCTGATGCTGCTGGGCCCGACCATGGACCCAAAGGTCGCGTCGGAGCTGGCGCTCCGGCTGCCGCACCTCGGACTCCGGATGACCGAGCATTCCCGACGAGCCCAGGCGTTCGCCGAGCGGCTGTCCGAGAAGGGACTGCCCGTGATCTATCCAGGGCTGCCGAATCACCCGCAGCACCAACTGCTCGGCCGTCTCGCCAACGAGGGGTACGGGTCGGGCGGCATCTTCGCGCTCGACGCCGGCTCCAAGGAGAAGGCGTTCGAACTGATGAACCTGCTGCAGAACGAGTATCGGTTCGGCTACCTGGCGGTCAGCCTGGGCTACTTCGACACGCTGATGTCCTGTTCGGCCAGTTCGACTTCGAGTGAGCTGAGCGACGAGGACATGGCCGCGGCGGGGATCCAGCCCGGGCTGGTGCGGTTCAGCATCGGCTACACCGGCACGCTCGAGCAGCGATGGACACAGTTTGCGGAGGCCCTGCGACGGGTTGGAATGGTCTAGGCAGCAGCCCGGCGTTGCCCCTCTCGCTAGCCGCGGAGGAATCGCCACGCGATGCCCGCGCCCAGCGAGAGCAGCGGCAGCCCGGCCACGAGTGCCCAGCGGATCGCCGTGATCGTCCCGGTATCGAGCGGCTTGATCCGCGGGCGGGCCCGCGCTCCGGCTGAGGCCGCGATGAGCTCGTCCTGCCCCGCAAGCCAAAGGATCGATGCCTCGAACAACTCGGCGTTCCCCGGCGACCGAAGCGTCACGCGGTTGTCGGTCGCGTCGTAGGCAAACGCCAGCGCATCGGTAAACCACGCGTTCGAGCCCACAACCACGACGCGGCCCGTCCGGGCATCGGCGGGCTGGTCGGCGCGGGAGGCGGCCAACGCAACCGTCCACGACCCGCCCGGCGCGGGGCGCGCCGGGTCCACACCCGCGTCGTACCGGGGCGGGTCCGACAGCAGGTGCCGCTGATTGGCGGGCGTGCGCCACAGCCGCAGCCACTGCGACTCACCCCAGACCGTCTCGCTTGCCGGGAGCGAGAGCAGCGGCGTGGTATTCAGTGCGCTGTCTTCGGCGGTGGTGAGGGCGATTGGCCACGACAGCACGGTCGGGAGGTTCTGCGTCGCTGCGTGGATCGGGTGCTCGACCCCGGACGCCAGCAGGCTGAACTCGGTGAGCACCTGCGACGCGCGCGCATCGGCGGCGCGTGAGAGCAGCGGCGTGGCCGTCGCCGCGACGATGCCGAGGTCGGCCAGCGGTGCAGCGACCGGGTCCTGCTCGCCGTAGCTCGGCAGCACCGAGGGGTACAGGCTCAGGAGCACGGGCTCGCGTCTGGCGAGCAGCAGGCCCAGCGCGCGGCCGAGCGCGACGGCCCGTTCCGGGCCGGGCAGGTCGTCCTCCGACCGCGCCGAAGCGGACGAGTCGGGGCTCAGCACGATGTAGACCACCGGGCGCAGACCGTCGGGATTGAGATCGGCCAGCACCGGCGGCTCAGGATCGCGAACCGTCACCCATTCGGCGATGTCGATCCCGCGCTGGCTGAGCCGGCCCCGAATGCCGGAGAAGAACGGTGCCGCGTCCAGAATCGGCCGCCCCTCGCCGTGCGTAATGACGACGATCGGCCGGGCGGTCGAGCCGACCGCCGAGACGGCGCTCGACAGCAACTCCTCCGCCCGCAGCCGCACATCGCCCATCGTGCGTGTGCCGTCCGCAGCGACAATCGAGGGTTCATACAACGTGCGGATATCGACGCCCGTGACTCCAGAGCCCGGCGGGCCGATGACCAGGGCGACTTCCGACGCACCGAGCGCCTTGGCCACACGCAGCACATCAAGCCGCGGCAGGCGGGTCAGGCTTTCGGCCTCCCGGACCAGACTGTCGCGGAGGTCGCGCACGCGATCGGCCAGCGTCACCGCCGCGCTCGCACCCTCAAGGGTCGCGACCTCTCGCAGATCGCCGGCGAGGGCCTCGAGCTCGGCCGCACGCTGCAGCAACGTCGCCCGGAGCCGGGTCTCGGCGTCGTCGAGAGGCGGGATCGGCAGCCTGGGGTCAGGCTCGGTGATCGCCCGAGTCGCCGCGACCGAGGCATCGGCAAGCTGACGAGAGCTGACGCGGAGCAACGCCGCCCACTGATCCAGCCCGGACCGTGCGGAAGTCGCGTTGGCTCCGTCGGCGGTGATCGTGTTGCCCAGCGCCGGCAGCGCGGGGGCGTAGCTCTGCTGAAGAGCCTCGGCTGCGGAAGAAGCCAGCGCCGCGGCGTCTGTCAGGGCCTCCACGTGCTGGTCGATGCCGTTCTGCTCGCGATCGATCAGCCGTTGCAGCAGGTTTGCGTACTCGGCCTGCCCCCGGGGCGAGCTTACGTCGATCTCGGCGGCCCGCACGTTGCCGGCGTTGCCGAACAGGTCGAGCACGTCGAGCACGATCTGCCGCGACCACGGCTCCACCGCGGTGCCGTCCACCGCGACGACGATCTCGATCGGGCCCAGCATCGAGACCTGTTCGAGCACCGCCCGCGTGCGGGGCGCGAGCTGCTGCTCCCCCGTGGTGGTGACATCTGCGCGCGCATGGAACCGGTCGCCCACCGCGATCACGACCCCCGTCGCAACCAGCGCGAGCACGAGCACCAGCACCGCCGAGGCGGTCTCGGCGAGGCGGCGGTGCGAGCGAGGAGGGGTGGTCTCGGCGGTGCTCATCGCCATCTCCTCCACTCGAGGCTGGCGTGGGCGAGGGCGAGGCACCACGCGCTGACCGCCACGAAGAACACCACGTGCCCCGTGTCGATGATGCCTCGGGCAAAGTCGCTGCCCCGGCGGCCGATTTGCGCCGCCTCGTGCACGGGCCGCAGCAGCTCAGGAAGCGATTGCGTCGCCAGCGACCCCGCCAGCAGCAGCGCGAGAATCGGGAACAGCGTCGCCAGATACGCCAGCGTCTGGTTGCTGGTCATGCTGCTGACGGCCGTACCGATCGCCAGATAGAGCGTCCCCTGCAGCAGCAACAGCAGATACCCCGACACCATCGGCCCCAGGTCCGGCGCCGGGTCGGAGATCGCAAACAGCAGCACCGGGTACACCAGCGTCGGCACGAGCATGCACACGAGAAACAGCCACGCCCCGAGGAACTTGCCCAGCACCACGCCAAGCGCCGAGACCGGGCTGGTCAGCAGCACCTCGTCGGTGCCGGTGCGGTGCTCCTCGGCCAGTAGCCGCATCGAGACCGCCGGCGCGACAGGCATCAGCAGCCACGCCGAGATGGTGAAGAACCCCCGAAGACTCGCCGGGGCTCCCGGCTGGATCGACAACGCCACCACCGAGGCGGTCAACACGAGAAACAACGCGACCACGACCCACCCCACGGGCAGGCGGAACATCGAGGCAAGCTCGCGGCGGGCGATGGTGAGGATGGCGGTCATGCTGTCGCCACCCCCTCCAGGGCGGGGCTCTCCACCAGATCGACGAACACTCGTTCCAGAGTCGGCCGCGCTTCCCGCAGCTCCCGCAACGTGTGGCCGCTGGAGGCCAATCGCCGGGCGATCTCCGGACGCGGGTCGCTTGTGGAGGGGTCAACGCTCAGCGTCACCGCTAGCCAGCCGTCGGGCGTGTGCGCGGTGGTGACCTCGGTCACCCCGGCGATCGACCGGAGCAGGCCCATCACGTTCCCGGTCGAGGAGGAGCGCTCCCGCCCCGGCTCGGGCTCGATCTCGATGACGATCTGGCGGGTGCCGTGCTTGGCGAGCAGGTCGTCGAGCTGGCCATCCGCTCTGACCTGCCCCCCGGCGATGACCACCAGCCGCGTGGCCAGCCGCTCGACCTCGGGCAGGATGTGGGAGCTGACGATCATCGTCCGGTCCTCGGCGAGTTCGCGGACCAGCGACCGGGTCTGGCGGATCTGCGACGGATCGAGGCCGTTGGAGGGCTCGTCGAGGATGAGGACCGGCGGGTCGTGGAGCATGCTCGCCGCGAGCCCCACCCGTTGGCGGTAGCCCTTGGACAGCTGTCCGACCCTTCGCCGGGCCACCTCGGCGATATGGCATCGCTCCATCGCCGTCCCGATCGCCCTGCCTCGGGCGGCCCGGTCCATGCCAAAGAGCCGGGCACGGTGGTCGAGATAGCCCGCCACCGACATTTCTGGGTAGAGAGGGGCCGATTCCGGGAGATAGCCGATCCGCCGGCGGGCGGCGAGCGAATCGGAGTGTGTGTCGTGGCCGTCAATCTCGACGGAGCCCTCGTCTGGGCGAAGAAAGCCGGTGATGATGCGCATGGTGGTGCTCTTGCCGGCCCCGTTCGGGCCGAGCAGACCGACGATCTCGCCGGGCTCCACCGTGAAGCTGATGCCCCGGACAGCCCGGACTCGGGCGAAGGACTTGCGGATTTCTCGGACCAGGATCATGAATGGTTCACAGTGCGAGCTTGGGTGGAGCCGATGGCAAGAGTGTTGGATGGACGACAGTCGGGCAGTGGCGAAGTGCCTGTTTCGGGATTTGGCCCGATGACGGCCCGGCGGTTTGGGGTAGAGTACCTCACGGAGGACGCCACCGGTGTGGCGGGCGTGATGTCGCAGCCGAAACCCAAACTCCTCATCGTCGGTCCGACCTCGATCTCTGCGGAAGATCTCCGCAAGAGGCTGGGCGATCAGTTCGACGTGGTCGTGGACGGGCGAGAGGCCGCCGTCACCGCAGCCGTCGCGACCGAAGCCCGGCACCCCGCCGAGATGCTCCTCAACGCGATCTCCGACGCGGTCTGTCTCATCGACGCCGCCGGGGCCGAGATCTGGAGCAGCGCCAAATTTGCCGACCTGCCGCAGAGCGTGCTCGATCGGGTCCGCTCGTGCTACCCCGAGGCGATCACCACCCTCGTCGGGGCTCGCGGCACGCCGACCCGCGCCGCCGGAGCGACCTGCAAGTTCGAACTCACCAGCCCCGACAACGAGTCGTCCCACGAGGTGTTCATCTTCGCGGCTCAACAGGGCGAGCCGCAGGACGGCGACGAGCCCCAATCGAGGCTCGCGGTCGTCGTGCGGGACGTCTCGACCGACCGGCAGTTCGAGGACCGGCTCGCGGCGATCGAGCGGGCCGGGGCCGAACTCGTCGATATCGACGCCGAGGTCATCCGGGCTCAGCACTCGGCCGAGCGGCTCAAGACGTTGGAGAGCAGGATCGCGGGCATCGCCGGCGATCTTCTTCGTTTTGACCACTTCGTCGTGCGGCTCAAGGACGAAAAAACTGGCCGGCTCGAACCGGTCATGGCGGTCGGGCTGCCCCAGGAGGCGCTCGACCTCGAACTCTTCGCCCAGGAAGAGGGCAACGGGCTGAGCGGTTTCGTCGCCACCACCGGGAAGAGCGTGATCTGCCCGGACGTCGCGGCCGACGACCGGTTCATGCCCGGCGTGGACGACGCGGGCAGCTCGCTGACCGTGCCGCTCAAGCTCCGCGACAAGATCATCGGCGTGCTCAATATCGAGAGCCGCAAGATCAACGCCTTCAGCGACACCGACCGCCGCTTCTGCGAGGTACTCGCCCGCTACATCTCCATCGCGCTCCACATGCTCGACCTGCTCGTGGTCGAACGCAGCTCGACCAACCTGAGCGTCAGCGGCCGCGTCGAGGGCGAGCTCAAGGACTGCCTCGAGGACATCCTCAGCCAGGCCGATTGGCTCACCGGCGTGCCGACCAACGACCCCGAGACCGCCCGCCACATCGCCCGCATCCGGGCCGATGTCGAGAGCATCCGGGCCCGCGTCCGCAACATGGCCGACGGGCCGCAGACGCTGCTCGGCGTCGAGCGGGCATTGGGCGACCGCGCGATCGACCCGGTCCTGAAGGGCCGGCGGGTGCTGGTGGCCGACGACGAGTCCAAGATCCGCCGCATCATCCGCGATGTGCTCCGCAGCCGCGGGTGCGAGGTCGAGGTCTGCGAGAACGGCGCCCTCGCCATCGAACGCCTCGAACAGGCCGACCAGCCGACCTTCGACCTGGTCATCTCCGACATCAAGATGCCCGACCGCAACGGCTACGAGGTCTTCACCGCCGTCCGCGCCATGGGCGCCGAGGTCCCGGTGATCCTCATGACCGGCTTCGGCTACGACCCGCACCACTCGATCGTGCGCGCAAGCCAGGAAGGCCTGCAGAGCGTGCTCTTCAAGCCGTTCCAGATTGAGCGGCTGATCGACGAGGCACGCAAGGCGCTCGCGGCCGAGTAAGCCCGCAGCACCAGCCTCCAGTTGGAACCTCCCGGCACCCCCAGACCCGCGGCTGTGCTGACAGAGCCGCGGCCGTAAGGACGCGGAAGGAGCTCCGGCACTGCAGTTGCGATCGATCCGCCCGACGGCTTCCGTTCGCGGTTCCGCAAACCCTCCGTACGCCCGCTCACCGCAAGCACTCCTGTTGCCACTGTGCTTCACACCCCCTCCGCGAGGTCGCCCTCGCGGCTCCGTCAGAGCCGCGGCCGTAAGGACGCGGAAGGGGTCTCTGGCACTGCAGGTACACGCGACCTCCCTGCACCGCCACGGTCGGAACTCCGCTGAATCTCCGTACGCGAGCGAGCAGGGAGTCCGCACGCTACGGTCATCATGCACGCCCCTTCCGCGAGGTCACCCTCGCGGCTCTGATGGACCAACCCTCGCCGCCCGGCTCCAGCCCGTGGCACCGGATTCCAGCCGGTGCGAGCCACCACTCATGCCACCCTCTCCAGCCCGCACTCCGGACACCGCGAACGGTCCGGCACGCCGGATAGGTCATACCGACAGCCCGTACACTCACCCGCACGTGCGCGGTGGATCCACCGCCACACGTCGCGCACACCGAGCAGCACGAGCACGGGAACAGCAACAATCGCGATGTTGAGCAGGAGGCCCGGCCAGATCGGTCGGACGGGCAGTTCCAACGAGCCGAGTTTCATGAAGCCGGGCGATGCGATTGCGCCGCTCGGTGCGATCAACGCGCTGTAGCCGCCCGTGTCAATTACACCGTGGAACACTTTCGTACCGTGAAAGCTCTTGTAGGGAAAGCCCACGCCGAGACGGATGAAGGAGAGAATCGAGTCGCGTGGCTGGTCGAGGTCCTGTGAAGGCACAAGTGATTCGAATGCCCGGATCTCGTCATCTGTTAAGCGAAGGTACCACGCGGGTTGTTCTGGAGCACCAGGTGTTGTAAACACCCCCTCGAACACGCCCCAAAACGCGAACGCCCTGACGCGGTCTGCTTGAATCCGACAGTACTCTGAGAAGCAGTCAGTAGCGCCGAATCGCTCCTGTATCAAAATCTCTCGCGTGCCATACGGGCTTGCCATTTTCACCACGCCCAATGCCTTAGGAGGAAGGGTGGGAGGGGTCTGCATCCAAACCACAAACCCAACCTGCACCAGCAGCCCGACCGTCGTGAGAACGAGTATCCGCCGCGTCCACATCTTGAGCCGTTGGCGTGCTCGCCGCAAGTCGGGTGTCCTGTTGTCGGCGGGCCCTGTCATACGCATCATGCTATCGATTCTCGGCCGTGCAGAAACCGCTTTGCGCGCCCGCCGCGGCCCGCTACGATTGGGCGGGAGACCCAAAGAGGAGATTGCTCAATGCTCGCACGTACCGACCGCTCTCTGGCCGCCATGGCCGCCTCCGCCGCCCTTGCCCTGCTCGCCGGTTCGGCGATGGGCCAGGTCTCCAAGACCCTCCCCCGCGTCGAAGTCTCCGACGACGGCCAGACCACAGCGATGGTGATGCCCTCGTCCACCGACAACACCGGCTGGACCAGCCGGGCCGACGGGGTGCTCTACCCGACCACGCCCGATTACGAGCTCAACCTCCGCCGCCAGGTCGGCGGCATGAAGATCGCCGACATGAACGGCGACGGCCGGCCCGACCTCGTGGTTGGCGTCTACCACTCCAACAGTTTCCCGCCCTACGACGACTGGCACGACTTCATCCTCTACAACACCGGCACCGAGCTCGAGGCCGCCCCCTCGTGGATCGCGACCGACCAGACCCACTGCGGCGACGTGCAGATCGGCGACATCAACCTCGACTCCTACCCCGATTTCTTCAGCGTCACCGGCAACTTCAACAACATCCGCGTCTACTTCGGCTCGGCGACCGGCCCCTCGACGACCGCCGGCTGGTTCGGTACGCCGCCGCGGTCGGGCTGGGCCACAAGCGGCCTGCTCGTGGATATCGACAACGACGGCGACCTCGACATCGTGACCACCAACCAAGGCGTCACCCCCGACCCCTACCGCCCGATGTACATGTGGAAGAACCAGGGCGGCACGCTCGACAACACCGTCAGCTGGCAGAGCGCCGAGCAGTCGATCCAGAACGGCCTCGACTCTGCCGACGTCAACGGCGACGGCTGGCCCGATGTCGGCGTGGCCAAGTGGGTCAACTTCGAGAGCGGGATCTATCTGAACACCGGCACCGGCACGCTCGAGAGCACGCCCTACTGGACGACCGGCGACGACGGCACCGACAAGGGCGTCGCCTTCGCCGATATCGACGGCAACGGCTGGCCCGACTACGGCCTCGGCCACGACGAGCCCGGCCGCGTCTACGCCAACGACGCGGGCACATTCTCGCTGGTCTACGAGTCCGACGCCCCCTTCTACGGCCAGCAGGAGGTCGCCTTCCACGACATCGACCGCGATGGCGACGACGACTTCTGCGAGGTCAACTTCTCCGACGGCCGCACGCACCTCTATCTCAACCGCGACGGCACGCTCGACTCGCCGCCCAGCTGGACCTATGACGCCCGCGAGGTCGCCAACTGCGTCGCCTTCGGCGACATCAACGGCGACGGCTGGGACGATCTGGCGATCGGCTACTCCGGCGACATCTCCGTTCGCGTTTTCTACGCCGTCCCGCCGGTCTGCGTGGCCGATTTCAACAACGACGGCGATGTCAACACGCTCGACGTGCTGTCGTTCCTGAACGCGTGGAACGCCGGCGACGGCTCGGCCGACATCAACGGCGACGGTAGTGTCAACACGCTGGACGTGCTGGCGTTCCTGAACCTCTGGAACGCGGGCTGCTGACCAAAACGCGAGCCCCAACAGAGCCGCGGCCGTAAGGACGCGGAAGGAGCTCCGGCACTGCAGGTGCGCTGGATCCGCCCGACCGCTTTCGCCCGGAGTTCCACGAACCCTCCGCGCGCACGTTGATAGCAAGCACTCCCGCCGTCGCCCTGCCTCACACCCCCTCCGCGAGGTCACCCTCGCGGCTCTGACAGAGCCGCGGCCATCTTGACAGAGCCGCGGCCGTAAGGACGCGGAAGGAGCTTCGGCATTGCAGGTGCGCCGGATCCGCCCGACCGCTTTCGCTCGGAGTTCCACGAACCCTCCGCACGCCCATCAACAGCAAGCACCCCCGTCTTCACCGCGCCTCACGCCCCCTCCGCGAGGTCACCCTCGCGGCTCGGATCGCAACGCCGCCTCTCCGCCTCTTACCCCGACAGCCTCTCTTCCCCGCGGCACCGCTCCGCACTCCGGACATGCCGTGCCGCCGCCGAGCCCGGCAAGGTCGTAGCCGCACGCCGCGCATCGGCCACGTCTGCGGCGAGACACCCGTCGCCCGGAGCCGACCGCCCAGAACACCACATACCACGGCAACGCCAGCACCACGAGATTGAGCGCGAGACCGGACCAGATCGGGAGATAGGGGATCCAGATGTCACGAGGCAGGCCAGCGTAGCCGGCACGGACCCGCGTCGACTGCAGCAGCCCTGTAGGTGCCTTAAAGGTGGACACGATGTATAGCTCACCTCGGACACAACGCCAAGGCCATCCTTCCGCGCGCTCTTGGATGTAGCAACTCTCCCATTGTGGTTCGGTGGACAGCACGTCTGCGCCGAAAGTCTCGCGAAATAGCGACCACTTGGGAAGCATGCTCTCATTGTCGCGAGTGTCAGCGCGGTAGGGAACGCCGCCCGCCTGCGCGGACATGACATCACCGAATGCTCCAGAATCGAACCGATCAAGCAGCCACGCCGTGCCATCGGGACCAATGAGCACACCGCCGACACTCCCTCGCGACAGGCCGCCGTGCAGCGCGGTGTACCACCCGTCCGGCATCACCACAATCCCCACCTGCATCACCGCGCTCAGCCCGAGCGCCGCCACCACCGGCCAGACCCAACGCCGCCGCGTTCGATTGGGTGTCCCCGTCATGCCGCCGAGTCTAACACGGACGACGGCCGGCCCCGCGCGGTACCCTTGCGGCCCATGACCCCCGACCCCTTCTTCCTCTGCGGCTTCGGCAAGTCCGGCACCAACTGGGTCGGCAACCTGCTCAATCTCCACCCCGCCATCCGCTGCGACGGCGAGTGGCACTTCCAGCACTTCTTGCACGCGTGGGAGGAATTCGCCAAACACCCCTGGCAACTCGGCAGCCGCCAGCCCGCGCAGCGCGTGGCCCGGGCCAACGTCGAACGCCTCATCCGCGAGTGCCTCGCGACGCTGGCCGATGACCACCCCGGCATCACACTCGTCGGTGACCGCTCGCCCCGCCCCTTGCGCGAACTCGTCCGCGGCAGCAAGACCATCTACGTCTTCCGCGACGGCCGCGACGTCGTGGTCAGCTACACCTTCCACCACCTCCGCGCCGGCGAAGCGCACCACTTCCCCAAACACCTCCGCAAGGCGTTCACCCGCCACCAACAAGCGTTCCGTGATGATCCCGATGCGATGGGCCCCGACGCCCCCGGCCTGCTCGCCGACGAGGCGTGGGTCCGCGAGACCGCCCGCTTCTGGGGCTGGCGCGTGCTCAAGGACATCAAACACGGCGCCGGCACCGACACACCGACACTGCTGAACGTCCGCTACGAGGACCTGCACGCCGACGTCGCCGCCCAGTGTCGCCGCATATACGAGTTCCTCGGCGTAGACCCCGCGCTGGCCACCCCGCCCGAGCAGGACGCCCGCACCGCCCCCGGCTTTGACCGCGACGCCGAGGACCGCCAGAGCCTCTACCGCAAGGGCGCGGTGGGGGACTGGCAACGCTTCGCCACGCCGGAGTTCACCCGCTGGCTGCGGGAGGAAGCGGGCGAGGCGCTCACAACGCTGGGATACGACTAGGCGTCGCTCCTTGGCGGCCAACCGCTCATCTATTACACTTTCCGGATGATCTGGGGACTACTGATAGGGCTCCTCGCGGCGGGAATCACCGCCGTGCTGCTCGGCATCCGGGGCCGTCGTGTTGGAAAGCAGCCGCACTGCGGGTGGTGCAACCGAGCTCTCGACGTGAATGGTCCGGCGTGTCCCGAACTCTGCGCCGACTGCGGGGGCTCGCTTCTGGTCAGCAACGGCACTCGGGCGGGTCACTGGCGACGCGGCTGGATATCGATCGTGCTGGGGGCGTCCACCCTCGCGGCGGCCGCGATCGCGTTGTACTGTCTCGTCAACGCCACCAGCACGGCGCATCTGCGCCGGCTCCCTCTGTCCGCACTGGTGCTGCAGGCCCGACACACCGGCCCCGCCGCCCGTGACGCGGCCCTCAATGAAATACTCCGACGCCATCAAGACGCGCCCCTCGGCCCGGGCACGCTCCGGGCGCTCGCCGGTCCGGCGATCGAGGCGATGGCCGAGACAGCACCAGGATGGGATCAGAGTCCGTGGTTCCGGGTGCTCGACACCATGTTCGAGACCGGTTCCGTTCCCGAACCTGACCGCGAGCGATACGTCCGGCGCGTGCTCGGCGACATGGAAGCACCGATTCCTTCACGGGTGCTCGCCGGCGACCCGCTCGAGAATCAACGCCATCGCGGCCTGCCCCGGCCCAAGAGCGATCCCGTTGTTCTGCCGTCCGCGCCGGTGGTGTACGCGGCATCGATCGCGTCGGCGACGCTCGATGGCGTCCCGCTTGAACTCGACAGCGAGGAGAACTTCGGGGGTGGCTGGGCCCTCCCGAACGCCTCATACAAGTCAGCGTGGACACGAGGCGGACGAAGCTGGAGTTCTTCTAGCGGGACGGCACGGGTGGAGTTCCCCTGTTCCTGGCTCGCACCGTTCACACTAGAGCCCGGCAGCCACACGCTCAGTATCCGCTGGAACATGTACGCCGCAGTCGCTCGGCATGAAGCGGTCTTCGGAGCTCGAACGGTGGATCGGGAGACCGGAAGGACCACCGCTCGCCCGATGGTTTTGGATGATCGCTTCCCCATTCGATGGGAGATCGAGACCACACACGAGATCACCGCTTTTGCTGCCCCGATAGACATGATCGAGGTGATCACCGCCGCCGAGGGTGGGAGCGTCGATACGGAAGCGATCTGGGCGGAGTTCGAGTTCCACGCCGGCAGAGCGCGGTCGGGCAACGGTCCGTGGCGAGAGACACTGGGTGCGAGTCTCAGTTTCGGAAGGAACGAACCGGCGGGGGGCGAGGCGTTGCCCATTGTTGGACGTGTCGAGTTGAGATCGGGTGACCGATCCTGGCCACTGTACGACGTGTTTCCCAACGCGTCCCAACCCGAGGGCGACCAGATCTTCATCGATCTTGTCGACGGATACGGAAACGTCGGAGTGGGTCTACAGGTGTTCCCCGATCTGCCGCGCAACCTGACGCGGATCGATGTCGTCATCATTCCAGACGTGGACCACGCGGCCAAGGTCGGGTCGCGGCCCGGAGGCATCGAGCGAATCTGGGGCGAGGAGATCGTAATCCCCGACGTCCCGCTCGACTGGCCCAGCCTCGAGAAGGCAGTCCAGGTCGTTGACCCACCGGACCGATAGCAGTCCCCGCGCGCGTCGCGCCTCGCACCGCAATACCATCCCCCCATGCCAACCCCCCAGGCCGCACCCAAAACCTGGACCACCCGCGCCCTCCTCGCGTGGATGAAGGACGCCTTCGTCAAGGCCGACCTCGACTCGCCGCAGCTGTGCGCCGAGATGCTCGTCGCCCACGTCCTCGGGTGCGAGCGACTCAAGCTCTACACCGAGCCCGACCGCCCCGCCTCGCCGCTCGAACGCCAGAGCCTCCGCGAACTCACCGCGCGCGCGCTCAAGGACGAGCCCGTCCAATACCTCGTCGGCGAGGGCTGGTTCTTCAGCATGCCCTTCCACGTGGACAAGCGCGTGCTCATCCCCCGCCCCGCGACGGCCACCATCGTCGAGCACGTGCTCCAGCACGCCCGCGCCACCCCCGGCTTCGGGCGCGACGGCGGGAATGACTCCAAGGCCTTCGGCGCCGGCGTCCTCATCGCCGACATCTGCACAGGCTCCGGCTGCGTCGGCATCGCGCTCGCCAAGCACATGCCCGCAGCCCACGTCATCGCGACCGACATCTCCCCCGACGCCCTTGAGGTCGCCAAGGAGAACGCCCAGCGGCACAAGGTCGCCGACCGAATGGACCTGCTGTGGGGCAACATGCTCGACCCGCTCGACGAGCACCCCGTCGCCAAGGCCAAGGGCTCGCTGCACTATCTGGTCAGCAATCCGCCCTACATCCCCGACGATGAGTGGGATTCGACCGACCCCGACACCGCCGTGCAGGCCAACGTCAAGAGCTACGAGCCCACCATCGCCCTTCGTGGCGGCACCGAGGGCCTCGACTTCGTCCGCCCGCTCCTGGCCGAGGGCCCCGAACACCTCCGCCGCGGCGGGCTGCTGCTGGTCGAGGTCGCCGCCTCCCGCGCCAAAGAAGCCAAAGCCCTCGCCCAGGCCAACCCGCTCGTCGAGGCGGTCACCGTGCTCAAGGACATCGAGGGCCACCCCCGCACCATCGTCGCCCGCCGAAAGTAGTGCGCCGGTGCAACCGGGTACGAGACAGAGCCGCGAGGGTAACCTCGCGGAAGGAGCGCACAGGAACGCAACACGCGACGAACCCCCCGCACTCTCTCATACGCCGTCCCAAACGCACCGGCCTCTCGCCCCGCGACCCTACATCGCCTCCACCGTACGCCGATACTCAATCCCCCGCGCCCGGTGCTCGGCCAGCACCCTCTCGACCACCCCCGCATCACTCCCGATGAGCTCCGGCGGGTTCACGCCCGGGCGCACGAACTCCCCGCTCGCCACCATCCGGGCCATGATCGTGCACGGGAACGCCGTCGTCCGCGACATGCTCGTCGCCCGCGTGTCCTTGTCGTAAAACTCAAGCACGTCCCACGAGTGCCGCTCGCGCTTCTTGCCCTTACGCCCCTCCACGATGATCCGCATCACCGTCAGGTCCTCCTCGTCCGGCTCGTACGTCCACTTCGGGAACATCAGCGTGCTGATCACATCGATCGGCTTGACCTTCACGCCGCCCACCTCGATCTCGTCGTGGCCGAACAGCCCCGTCTCGCGGAACACCCGCATCAACTCGATGTGCCCGGGGTAGCGGAGCGTCTTCTCCTTCATATTCGGCACGCTCATCGTGTACGCCAGCGAGCGGAGCCCGTCGGTGTTGAACGCCTCCAGCGTGCCGATGCCGTCAAAGTCCATGAGCTCCGGCTCCGACAGCGCCGGACGCGTGACGATCTCGCCACCCTCGACGATCCGCGAGGGACGCATGTACTCCTCAATCACATCGCTCGGCGAGAACCCAGCCTTGTACTCAAACGGCCAGCGGCGTTCACGCGGCAGGCCGCCGACATAGATCTCGATCGAGTCGGCCGTGTCCAGGTCGGCAACACTCCGCGCGGCGAGCATGTTGCTCATGCCCGGCGCGACACCGCAGTCAACCACCGCCGTGACGCCGTGCTCCTTGGCCAGGCTGTCCAGGTCGATCGCGTCCTCGGGCATGAACGAGATATCGCAGTACGGCTTGCCCGCCTCGATCACCGTGCGCAGCGTCTGGAATCCGATCACGCTCGCCAGCGCCCCGAGCACCATGTCGTGAGGCTCGATGGCCCGTTTGAGCGCCGAGGTATCGCCCAGATCCACCCGCATCGTCTCGATCGACTGCCCCGCCGCCGCGGCCCGGGCCTTGGCCCGCTCGAGGGCCTCGGGCCGGCTGTCGGCGATGGTCACATCAAATCCGGGCTCCGCGGCATAGTCGGTCGCCATCAGGCTCCCGACCATCCCCGCACCAAGCACAATGGCTGTGGGCATATCGATCTCCTTCGTGGCCGGAGGGTACCCGTGGCACCGGCCTCCCGCCGACGATGTGCACACAGCCCTTACCAACAGAGCCGCGAGGGTGACCTCGCGGAAAGGGCGTGCATCATTGCAATGATGGGGGTGCTCGCCGTGCGTGGGAATGCGGAGGGTTTGCGCAGCTCCGAACGAACCGTCTCAGGTGGCACACTCACAACCGCGGTGCCGGGGACCCCCTCCGCGTGCTCAGGCACGCGGCTCTGACAATCCTCCTCACCTACTCCGCCTCATACAAAACCTCACCCGCGCTGATCGTCTTGAGCACCTTCGTCCCCGGGATCGCCTGCACATCGCACGTCATCACGTCCCGATCGAGCACGACGAAGTCCGCCAGCTTGCCCGCCTCGAGCGTACCCGCGCGGTCCTCCCAATACGCCGCGTACGCCGCGTCGATCGTAAAGCCCCGCAGCGCCTCCTCGCGCGTCAGCCGCTGCTCGGGGTGCCAGCCGCCCTCGGGCTGGTTGTCGAGGTTCTGCCGCGTGACGGCCGCGAAAAGGCCGAGGAACGGGTTCTCACTCTCCACCGGGAAGTCAGACCCGAACGCCAGCCGCGCGTCAGATTTCAGCAGCGACGCCCACGCGTACGCCCCTTTGGCCCGCTCGGTGCCGACCCGCGCATCCACCCACCGCATATCGCTCGTGCAGTGCGTTGGCTGCATCGAGGCGATCACACCGAGCTCGGCAAACCGGGAGATATCGTCCGGGTGCAGCAGCTGCGCGTGCTCGATCCGGTGCCGCGGCACAAAGCTCGCCGGACGCGAGTCCTTCGTCGCCTCCAGCGCACGCTCATACGCGTCCAGCACCTCGCGGTTGCCCCGATCCCCGATCGCGTGGGTGCACAGCTGATAGGCAAAGTTCAGCGCGTGCACCATGCTCGCCTCGATCACCGAAGGATCGTTCACCGCAAGCCCCGCATAGGGCCGGCCCTCCGGATCGGTCGGCCGGTCGGCGTACGGCTCAAGCATCCACGCGCCCCGCGAGCCCATCGCCCCGTCGATGTACATCTTCGCGGCATACACGCTCAGCTTGAAGTTGTCGTAGATCCCGTTCGCCTCGAAATACGCCGGCGCCTGCCTCCCGTGCAGCATCGCGTACACCCGGATCTTCAGCAGCCCCTGCGCCTCAAGCTGGCGGTAGATCTCGACCTCCTCCGGCGAGACGCCCGCATCGTGCACCGCCGTCAGTCCCGCCGCCAGACACATCTCCTGCGCCTTGAGAATGCACTCCCGCGCATCGCCGGTCAGCCCGTCGGGGATGTGCCGCCCGATCAGCGACTCCGCAGCATCAACGAACACACCCGTCGGCTCGCGCAGCGCATCGAGCAGGATCTCACCGCCCGAGGGGCTCGGCGTCGAGCCGCTCACCCCGGCGATCTCCATCGCCTTGGCATTCGCCAGCCCGGCGTGCCCGTCCACCCGCGAGATCCACACCGGGTGATCCGGCACCGCCTCGGACAGCATCGTGTGGTGGGGCAGGTCGTTGTCCGCCCACGACTCGTTGTCCCAGCCCCGCCCGACGATCCACGTCCCCGCCGGCACGCGGCTGGCCCGGTCGCGCACCATGTTCACCACATCCTCAAACGATGTCGAAGCCCGCAGGTCGAGAAGCCCAAGCCCGATCGCACCGAGCCCCACCATGTGCCCGTGTGCATCGATCAGCCCGGGGATCACCGTGTGGCCCTTCAGGTCCACCTCCTCGTACACCCGGAACCCCTGGCTCCGCATCTCCATCCGCACCGCGTCTCGCGACCCGATCGAGGCAATCAGGCCGTTCTCGATCAGCATGGTGTCGGCCCGCGGGTTCTCCGGGTCGAGCGTGTAGATGTTGCCGTTGACGTACAGCTGCGGCTGCGCAAGACACGCGGGCACCAGCGCCAACACCAAGGCGAGAACACACAACGAACAACGATTCAGCATGGGTATGGTCGGCATGTCGCAAGCCTACCACCCCAGCCGGCCTCCCGGAGCCCCAACCCGCCGCCCCGACCAAGCACCATCTGTGCATTGACCCACCCCCCGATCTCCTGTACGTTCCAGTTGGTGGCAGCACGGAGGCGGTATGTTCAGGACTCGATTGGGTTGGATTGCAGGGCCGGGACTTCTGGCCGCGCTCACGTGGCTGGCAACCGCACAGCCAGAGGCTCCCCCGGTCGCCGCCACGGTCACTCCCCACACCGTCCCCGACCCGCTCGCCCGCGAGCTCGAGCGACGCTTCGCCGAGAACGTCGCCCCGATCATGGCGCAGCACTGCTTCGCCTGCCACGGCGACCGCAAGGCCAAGGCCGACATCCGCTTCGAGGGGATCGAGACCATCGCCGACTTCCTCACCGTCGCCGACGATCTGGACTTCGCCCGCGAAATGGTCCACCTCGGCGACATGCCGCCCGAAGAGGAACCCCCGCCCACCGACCTCGAACGCCTCACCATCATCCAGTGGATCGACGACGTCCTCCGCTACACCCCGCCCGACGGCGCGATCGACCCCGGCTGGTTCACCATCCACCGGCTCAACAAGGCCGAATACCGCAACACGCTCCGCGACCTGCTCGGCGTCGATCCTCAGCGAATCGACCTCGCCGCGGCACTCCCGCCCGACGACACCGGCTACGGCTTCGACAACAACGCCGACGTCCTCAGCATGTCCACCCTCCAGCTCGAGCTCTACCTCGACGCCGCGGAGCGCGCCATCGCCCTCGGCCTCGGCCCCGTCGTCAAGGTGGACGATGAGCCCCGACTCCTGCACCCGCTCGAGGTCTCGCGTCCCGCCCGCTCTCTCGGTGCCGGCGGCTACTTCCTGACCACCAACGCCGAGGTCACCGCCACCGTCGACGTGCCGCTCACCGGCGACTACGAGTTCATAGTCGAGGCGTGGGGCACGCAGGGTGGCGACGACCTCCCCGCCCTCAGTCTCCGCCTCGACGGGCGCGAGGTCGAGGCCTTCGCCATCGAAGCCGAGCGGGGCGACACCCAGGCCTGCCGGGTGACGCTCCGGCTCGAAGCCGGCCCGCGACGCCTCTCCGCCGCGTTCACCAACGACTACTGGGTGCCCGATGTCGCCGACCGCAACATGGCCATCGAGGCGGTCTCCCTCGCCGGCCCGCTCTCCGAGGACACCCTCGAACGCCCCGACGCCTACCGCCAGGTCATGTTCGTCACACCCGGCCCCGGCGCCAACGAGGCCGCCGAGCGCACCGTCGCACGCAAGGTCATCGGGCGCTTCGCCGCCCGCGCATTCCGCCGGCCGCTCACCGACGAAGAGTTCCGCCGCCTCATGCTCCTCTACGAAGACTCGCGTCAGGCCAACGACACCTACGAAGAAGCCGTGCGCGTCGTGCTCAGCGCCGTGCTCGTCTCCCCCAACTTCCTCTACCGCTCCATCACCAACCGCCACAGTGACGACCCCACCCGCGTCTACCACCTCAACGACCACGAACTCGCCGCACGACTCTCCTACTTCCTCTGGAGCAGCACACCCGACGACGAGCTGACAACCCTCGCCGACCGCGGCAAGCTCGCCGACGAGGCCGCGCTGCGCGCGCAGGCCCGCCGCATGCTCGCCGACCCCCGCGCCGACGCCTTCATCGAGAACTTCGCCGGCCAGTGGCTCCTGCTCCGCAACCTCGATCGCCTCGAAATCGACACGGCCGCCTTCCCCGAATACTCCGAGCAGCTCCGCGCCGACCTCCGGGACGAGGCCACCATGTTCTTCGGCGACATCGTCCGGAGCGACCGCTCCATCCGCGCTTTGCTCGATAGCCGCGAGACCTTCCTCAACGCCCGCCTCGCCTCCCACTACGGCGTCCAGGGTGTCGAGGGCGACGAGTTCCGCCGCGTCACGCTTCAGCCCGACTCGCCCCGTGGCGGCATCCTCACGCTCGGCGCCGTCCTCACCGTCACCAGCAACCCGACCCGCACCAGCCCCGTCAAACGAGGCCTCTACGTGCTCGATCAGGTCCTCGGCGCACCGCCGCCGCCGCCGCCGGCCAACATCCCACGCCTCGAGCAGTCCGCCGCGGCCCTCCCCGAAGACGCCACCCCGCGCCAGAAACTCGCCGCCCACCTCACCGACCCGACCTGCGTCACCTGCCACCGACGCATGGACCCCATCGGCCTCTCGATGGAGAACTTCGACGCCCTCGGCCGCTGGCGAGACAGCGAATTTGGGCAACCCATCGACCCCTCCGGCGAACTCCCCGGCGGCGTGCGCTTTTCCGGCCCGGCCGAACTCCGCGAGATTGTGCTGGCACGAGAGGACGATTTCGTCGAGAATCTCACCAGGCAGGTCCTCACCTACGCCCTCGGCCGCGGGCTCGAACCCTTCGACCGGCCGACCGTCACCCGCCTCGTCGACCAACTCCGCGCAGACGGCGAGACATTCGGCGCACTCATCGAGGCGATCGTCGCCAGCGAGGCCTTCCGGTCCTGCCGCGGCCGCCCGACTGAAGAATGACCCAACCCGAGCCGGCACCACACACCCATGACGCATCAAAGCCCCAATCCATCCCGACCCCACTTCGTCACCGGCCGCACCGGCGGCCTCTCCCGCCGTGCCGCACTTCGAGGCCTCGGCGTCACCATGGCCCTCCCCTGGCTCGAGGCCATGGGCGGCGTCTCCTCCATCGCCCAAGCCGCGGGAAGAGTGGGGGGCTCGGCCGGTGCCGCAGCAAGCGCGCCCCTCCGCACCGCCTTCATCTTCACGCCCAACGGCGTCAACTACCCGCACTGGCTCCCCAAGGGTGAAGGCCGCAACTTCGAGCTCTCACCAACGCTCTCGCCGCTCCAGAGCGTCCGCAAGCACATCAACGTCGTCACCGGACTCACCCTCGACAAGGCCCGCTCCAACGGCGACGGCCCCGGAGACCACGCCCGCTCCTCCGCGACATTCCTTACCGGGTGCCAGGCGCGCAAGACCTCGGGCAATGACATCAACCTCGGCATCAGCGTCGACCAGTTCGCCGCGCAGCAGATCGGGCACAACACCCGCCTGCCCTCACTCGAGATCGGGTGCGAGAACAGCCGCCCCGCCGGCAACTGCGACTCGGGCTACTCCTGCGCCTACACGTCCAACGTCGCCTGGCGTGACGAGAACACCCCCGTGCCCAAGTCGGTCGATCCCGCTGTTGTGTTCGAGCGCCTCTTCGGCGACGCGGCCACCGAGGCCGAACGTCGCGACCGCATGCGCCGCCGCTCCAGCGTCCTCGACTTCGTTGCGACCGACGCCGACCGCCTGGAACGCCGCCTCGGCGTCGCCGACCGGCAGAAGCTCGACGAGTTCCAGACCTCCGTCCGCGAGATCGAACGCCGCATCCAGCACGCCATGCAGGACACCGAGGCCGAGCCCCTCCCCGAATACGACGCCCCCGTCGGCATCCCCCGCAAGCTCAGCCAGCACATCGACCTCATGTACGACATGATGCTGCTGGCCTTCCGCACCGACTCCACCCGCATCGCCACCTTCATGGTCGGCGTCGGCGGCAGCAACCGCTCGCTCGCCGAGATCGGCGTCAGCGAGGGCCACCACGAACTCTCGCACCACCAGCACAACGAGAGCATGGTCGAAAAGATCCGCCGCATCGACCGCTTCTACGTCGAACGCTTCGCGGCCTTCCTCGAGCGCATGCAGGCCACCCCCGAGGGCAGCGGCTCGCTCCTGGACAATTGCCTCATCCTCCACGGCAGCGGCATCAGCGACGGCAACATCCACAACCACGAGAACCTGCCGATCGTCCTCGCCGGCGGTGCGGCGGGGTCGATGGACACCGGCCGCGTGCTGCACTACCCGAAAGAGACGCCCATGTGCAATCTCTACATGTCCGTGCTCGACCGCATGGGGTGCGACGTGGCCAGCTTCGGCGACTCAACCGGTTCGCTCCCGGGGCTCTGAAGCACGCCATCGGCGCTCGTCAGCACCCGCCGGCCGTGTCCCCACCAATCGGTGGGGTTGAACGGTCGAACTTCCCGTGGAGAATCTTCCTATGAAGAACCCCACACTCGCCGTATTTGCCGCAGCCTCGCTCACCGCGTCTGCTCTCGCCGACACCACACTGCTCCGCCCCGATGTCTATCTGGTTGACCAGGGTGTCGCGTTTGCACTCGGGAACGTCGGCGCGTCGGACTATCTTTTCAACTGGACCGACTCCAGCGGCACGTTCGCGGATGTTGCCGATCCCACCGTCGTGCTCGTTGCTGGGCAGACGTACACGTTCATGCGCACGACCGGTGCTCACCCGTTTGTCATCACAGACGACACGCTGCCGATAAGCGGCACCGACGGCAGCTATGTCCGCGAGACTCTGGACGGCGACACGATCGACAACGCCACGCTCAAGCCGATCGCCGACTTCACCGCCGACCCGGCACCGACCGACGACTTCATCTCCTGGACACCCGCCGAGACCGACGCCGGGACGTACTACTACACCTGCCGCGTAACCAGCCACACGGAGATGACCGGTCGACTGCGCGTGATCCCGTCCTGCTACGCCGACTACACCGGCGATGGTGATGTGAACACGCTCGACGTCCTCGCGTTCCTGAACGACTGGAATGCCGGTCTCCTCAACGCCGATGTCAATCTCGACGGCGATGTCAACACACTCGACGTGCTCGAGTTCCTGAACCAGTGGAATGCCGGCTGCTAGCCCGTCGCGCCCCCTCAGGACATCTGGCACATCGGGCCATCTCACCGATCAATCGTCGTTAGAACGGGGCAAAAAGAACGCCGCCGCCCGCAAGCGGGCGGCGGCGATTCGTTTCAGGCGATCGTCAGTCGTTCGCGATTAGCGACGACGACGGATGGCGGCGAAGCCACCCAGGCCGAGCAGCGCGGCCGTGCCGGGCGCCGGAATGCCGACGTTGACGATGACCGAGTCAGACACGCCGGTGGGGCCGACGAGCGTGGTCACGTACGTGCCGGGGACGAAGTCGATCGAGGCGAACGTGTGGCCGGCGGCGGTGGCCACACCCAAATCACGATTGTCTCCGGTCTTTTCTGCATGTGTCGATATCGACAGTCACTCGAACGGCTCGGCCTCCCGCATGCCCGAAAAAATACTGGTTCGAATACGAACAAATGGCAATCAATTCAGGCCGCCCCGCCTCGGTGGCCCAGCCCCTCACCCGCTTCACTAGTCGCGGCCGGGGTCCCAATTGGGTCCGAGCGGCTTGGAGACGCCTCAAGGAGGGTCAGCAACGGCGTTCCGACCCCTTGCCGATCCGCGCCAAGGGCACAACGCATCGAGCGTCCGCGCCCTCGGTCCCGACTGATCCGAGGCGATTCGGCGACGAGAAACGAGGGTGCTGACCCCCTCACGCCATGAACGATGAACTCGCGCATGCTCCGCATCTCGAATCCGCGCTCCCGCTGCTCGAGTCCGCGATCTGCATGCGGTTCGGCGCCCGAAGCACGCCATCCCCTCACGACCGCCGGAGTTGGCGCACCAGGAATCGGTAGCCGCAATCAACGAGAAAGCCGTCCTCGGAGACGGAGGAGGGCCGGTCGCCGCCCGCGTGAATAGGATCGCGTCACATGCCAAATATCCAACGCCATCCCGGTCAGCACCGGATCAACGTGCCGACCATCGCCACCATCGCAGCCTGCCTGATCGCGTCGGCACAGCTCGGCTGTGAGCGTCGCGGGATCGAGGAGCAGACTGTCGCAAAGGGCGTCGAACGAGCCCCGGATGCCCCGACGCAAGACCCCGCCGCTAACCCCCAGCCCGGAACGCCCGTCGATTCTCCCGAACAGCCGTGGACGGTCCCCGACGGGTGGACCGAAGACCCCGAGCCGCGGCAGATGCGGCTGGCAACCTACCTAGCCCCGGACCCGGGCGGCCCGGTGGAAGTCGCCGTGACCCGCTTCGGCGGACGGGTCGGCGGCGAACTCGCCAACATCAATCGGTGGCGGGGACAACTGGGCATGCCGCCCATCGCCGAGGCCGACCTCGAAGCAGCCCTCGTCCGGTTCTCATCAAACGGGTACGACGGATACCAGACACGGCTCGAATCGACCGGCGGCGTCATGCTCGCAGCCGGTGTCTACGAAGAGTCAATCGACCAGACATGGTTCGTGCGCGCAACCGTGGCCGACGCGGAGACAGCCGATCGGCTCGAGGCGGACCTCTTCGCAATGGCCCGATCGATCGCGGGCGCCGAAGCCGAGGACGACGGGTGATGCGACGACTCATCAAAGCGCTCGCGTCGCTCAAACTGACCGTGACCCTGCTCGCGTTCGCGATGGTGCTGATCTTCGTCGGCACGATTGCACAAACCCAGCTGGGTGTCTGGCAGGCGGTGGACGCCTATTTCCGATCCTGGGTCGCCATGGTCGATCCGGGGCTGTTCCTGCCAAACGCGGACACGAGCATCCGCATCCCGATCCCGGGCGGACTCTCGATCGCCGCCGCGATGATCGTGAACCTGCTGGCCGCCCACGCAGTCCGGTTCAAGGGCACCCGCAAAAGGATCGGCGTGCTCGTGCTGCACGCGGGATTGATCGTCCTGCTGGCCGGAGAGTTCGTCACAGGCTTCATGGCCGACGAGGGCCTGATGTCGATCGACGAGGGCTCTGCCAGTTCATTCGTGGAGGACATCCGCGAGGCCGAGTTGGCCGTTCTCAATCAGCAAAGTCCCGATCACGACAGGATCGTCACGGTACCTGGCTGGATGCTGGCCGAGGCCGCCGCGACGGGCGCAACGATCTCCGACGAGCGGCTGCCGTTCTCAGTGCGAGTCGAGTCGTGGTTTCCCAACTCGGCGCTCTTCCATGCCCAGGGCGAGACCGCCGCGACCGACGGTGTCGGCCTTGACGCCGTGGCCGAGCCAGCGCCCCGAGTCACCGGAGTGGAGGGGGCGCAGGTGGACACCCCCGCCGCCTACGTCACGCTCCTGCGCGATTCCGCGGAGATCGGCACCTGGCTGGTCTCGGCCGCGCTGACCGACCCGCAGCGCGTCGACGTCGGCGAGGAGTCCTTCGGGCTCGCGCTGCGCTACCGACGAACCTATCTGCCCTTCACCGTTCACCTCGACGACTTCCGCCACGACCTCTTCACGGGCACAAGCATCGCGAGGAATTTCTCCAGCGACATCCGCCTCGTCGACCCCGCCCGTTCGACCGACCGCGAAGTGCGGATCTGGATGAACAACCCGCTGCGGTACGCGGGGAGGACGTTCTATCAGGCGTCCTACAAGCCCGACGGCACCGGCACCGTGCTGCAGGTCGTGCGCAACCCCGGCTGGCTGATGCCCTACATCGCCTGCGTGCTCGTCGGCGGCGGGATGACATGGCACTTCGCACAGTCACTGATCGGATTCCTGCGTCGGCGAGCCAAGCACGGGCCGGTGCGGGCCGGCGCCGAGGCTGCGCCCGCCCCGTCCGGCGCGCGGCCGTGGACCTGGGTCGTCGGCATCTGCGGCGTACTCCTCGCGTGCAGCGCCCTCTTCCGGCCGGTGCCCCCGAGCGACCTGGACATCCAGGCTTTCGCCGCACTCCCGGTCTCCGCCGGCGGCCGCGTCAAACCGATGGACACCGCTGCCCGGTCGATGCTGATGCTCGCCGGCGGCCGCCAGCAGGTCAAGACCGAGGAAGGCACCATCACCGCGCCACAGTACCTGCTCGATCTGGTCGCAGACCCCCCACGAGTCGCGGACCTGCCGGTCGTCCGGGTGGACCACCCCGACATGCTGGCGTTCCTCGGGCTCGACCCAGAGGACGGCGGCCGGATCTCGCTCTCCGCGATCCAACCGCGCTGGGCGGAGGTGGTCGATCAGGCACGCCGGGCATCGAGTATCGAGACCCGTGCCCGCGACGGCTTCCAGAGGGCGGTCCTCCAGCTGTACGAACGCATCAACACAATCCTCGCGCACGCGAACATGCGCGAGCCGTACGCCATCCCGCCGCTCGAGACCGACGGCGAATGGCGCCCGTTCCACGAGGCGTTCCTCGACGATCAGGGCTCGGAGTCGCCGCACCCGAGCGTCGCGTTCCTCGCCAGCATGATGACCGCCGCGAGCGAGGGCGATGTCGAGGGATTCAACACGACCGTCGCGTCGTACACCGATCTGCTCGACGAATCGGTGCCCGAGATCATGCAGCGGATGCGCCTCGAGGTCCTCTTCAACCGGGCCTCGCTGTTCTCCGGCGCGCTCGCGGTCTACGTGCTCGCCTTCATCGGCGTGTGCGTCTCGTTCGTGGCTCGTTCGCGATCCGGCTCGGCGGTCCTCGCCGATCGACTCCAGAGCGGCTCGTTCGCCCTGTTGCTGGCGGCGGTGCTCGTGCACACGACCGCGGTCGCGCTGCGGATGTACCTCCAGGATCGACCACCGGTGACGAATCTCTACTCGTCGGCCGTTTTCGTGGGCTGGGCCTCGGCCCTCGCCGGCGTGTTCCTCGAGCGTCTGTACCCTCTCGGGGTCGCGATCCTCGGCTCGGCGACGATCGGCGCCGGCACCCTCATCGTCGCCCACAACCTCGGCAACGACGGCGACACGATGCAGATGATGCAGGCCGTCCTCGACAGCAACTTCTGGCTCGCCACGCACGTCATCACCATCACGCTCGGGTACTCCGCGACCTTCCTCGCGGGCGCCATCGCAGGGGTCTACCTGCTGGGGCGGGTCTTCACGCGGTCGATCACGCCCGACCGAGAGCGCGCCATGATCCGCATGGTCTACGGCGTCGTCTGCTTCGCCATGCTGCTCAGCTTCGTCGGCACCGTGCTCGGCGGCATCTGGGCCGACCAGTCCTGGGGCCGGTTCTGGGGCTGGGACCCGAAAGAGAACGGCGCCGCCCTCGTCGTGCTCATCAACGCCATCGTCCTGCACGCACGGTGGGGCGGCCTGGTCCGCGCCCGCGGCATAGCCGCGCTCGCCGTCGCCGGCAACATCGTCACCGCGTGGAGTTGGTTCGGCACCAACATGCTCGGCGTCGGCCTGCACGCCTACGGCTTCATCGACTCGGCCGCCTTCTGGTTCGCCCTCTTCGTGACGTCGCAGGCCCTGCTCCTCACCCTTGCCATCGCCCGGGGCCGGGCCCCGAGGCTCCCGACGCCCGCCAAGTTGCAATCACCCGGCTAACGGCTATCCTCCGGACCAGGAGGTCCGTTTGAGCGACCAGCCGGCACTTGCAGCTCAGTCCCCCGCCCAGCCAGGGAAGCTGCGCGGACTCACCATGCTGTCCGTGGTCTGCGCGTGCGCGCTGGGCGTGCTGGGCGGGCTCGGGGCGTTCACCTTCGGCTACGGCGACGGCGCGGCCTACCTCACCAATAACCCGGCTTCCTGCGCAAACTGCCATGTCATGCAGGAGCACTACGACGCGTGGCTGAAGTCCAGCCACCACGGCGTCGCCACCTGCAACGACTGCCACCTGCCGCACGACTTCGCCGGCAAATGGCTCACCAAGGGCGACAACGGGTTCTTCCACTCGCTCGCTTTCACGACCAACGACTACCACGAGCCGATCCAGATCAAGCCTCGCAACCGAACCGTCACGCAGAACGCCTGTCTGTATTGCCACGCCGACTTTGTCAACCACATGCTCCCGGCCGAATCCGGCGGCGAGATGCAACTCTGCGTGCACTGCCACGGCGACGTCGGGCACGCCGGGCGAGAATCGGGATACTCAGAACGAGACTGACCCGCGGCCAAACCGCGTCACAAGGTGCCGACACATGACCACGATGCAGCCCACGACAGACTCCACACCCCTCCGCCACTCCAGACCCGGGCGCGTGATGCTGCTCGCTCTCGTCTTCATCGTCGCCGTCGTAGGCACGTTGCTGGTGACATGGGTGCTCATCACGATGTTCGGGCACAAGCAGGCCGCACGCCAGCCGTTCGTCCGGCTCGCCGAGGTGACCGAGATCAGCACCGACCCCGAGCCCTGGGGCCAGAACTGGCCGCACCAGTTCGACGGGTGGAAAGCGACCGCAGGCGACAAGTTCTACGGCGGCGCGAACGCCATGCCGCAGAGCAAGCTCGACAAACAGCCGTGGCTCAAGCGTCTCTACGCCGGCTACGCCTTCAGCATCGACTACCGCGAAGCACGCGGACACGCGTACATGCTCTACGACCAGGGCGTGACCGAACGCGTGACCAAGAAGTCGCAGGCCGGCGCGTGCATTCACTGCCACGCATCGAACACCGTGATGTACCGCCGCGAAGGCCTCAAGGCCATGGGGCTGCCGCACGACGACGAGGCCCTCGCCGCCGACTTCAACATGGACGCGGTGATCCGCGGCTTCCAGGAAGTCAGCCGCAAGCCCTACGACGAGGTGCTCACTCTGGTGATGTCGGCCCCCGACGGCACGCCGGGCGAGAACGACCCCGTCGTGCCGCAGGCCCCGATCGGCGGCTTCACCGGCGAGTTCCAGGGACAACCCGTGCCCGACGATCACCCCGCCCTCGCCGGCGGCGAAGCGCACCCGGTCTCCTGCATCGACTGCCACAACCCCGAAACGATGGCCGTGCGGGTCACCCGCCCCGGCTTCGTGCTCGGCATCGCGGCTCTTGCCGAAAGCGACGAGCCGACGCCCCACCTGCCCAGCATCGAGAAGTGGCGCCGAGGCAACCGGGACCAACCCTACGACCCGAACAAGCACGCCACCCGCCAGGAGATGCGTTCGTATGTCTGTGGGCAGTGCCACGTCGAGTACTACTGCGCGAACAAGGACACACTCGAATTCCCGTGGTCAAACGGGCTGAAGATGGAACAACTCGAGCAGCACTGGGAAGAGAAGACGTTCCCCGACGGCTCCGAGTTCTACGACTTCAAGCACGGCGAAACCGGTGCACTCATCCACAAGGTGCAGCACCCCGAATTCGAGCTGTGGAGCCAGGGCATCCACGCCCGCAGCGGCGTCAGCTGTGCCGACTGCCACATGCCCTACCAACGCGCCGGAGCGATGAAGGTCAGCAGCCACAACATCCAGAGCCCGCTCGCAAACATCAACAACGCCTGCCAGCAGTGTCACCACGACAGCGAGCACATCCTCCGCGAGAAGGTCGAAACCATCCAGAGCCGCACCATGGCCCACATGGAGCGTGCCGCGGCCGCGATGACCGACATGCTCGACGCCATCCTCGAGGCCAAAGCCGCGGGCGTCACCGAGGAGCAGCTCGAGCCCGTCCTGACGCTCCAACGCAAATCCATGTGGCGTCTCGACTACATCAGCAGCGAAAACTCGCGAGGATTCCACGCCGACCAGGAGGCAATGCGCATCCTCGGCGAGTCGATCGACTTCAGCCGCCAGGCCCAGGCAGCCGCCTTGCGGCTGCGCGCCCCCGAGGCCCCGAACACCGACGACCTTCCGATCAACCCGATCCAGGGCGTCACACCCCCCGCGGGCGAGCGGACACCACCCAGCCGCTGAGACCTCCGCAGACCCGAGTGCCAGCACCAGCATGTGACAACCGTGCGTCCAACCACCGCGCCGCCAAGGGCGAGCCCGCGCAATCCCGTGCGGCTCGGCGCGACGAATCGGCCAACGGAGCAATTCTCGCAACCATCGGCCCCGACTCGACTTGCGGCGAGTCTGTGCGAGCCGACGCGGCTCCTGACGTAAATGGCCCCGCCCGGATTCGAACCGGGGACCGAGCGATTATGAGTCGCCTGCTCTAACCGCTGAGCTACAGGGCCGCGGCTGGTCCTCGGTCCGACGCAGCCCAACCGAGCCGAGCCGTTCCAGCCGATCGTTTCAGCCGTCAAGTGTAGAGCATCGGCCGCGGGACCGCCAAAGCCCGAACAGCCCTGACCGTGCCACGAACGCCACCGCCGGCACCGGTCAGACCCGCTCCTCCACCGGGGTTGGCAGCACGTCCGACCGGAGCATCCCTGTCTTCACCCCGGCCAGCGCCAGCAGCGCCTCCCGCTTCGTCGGGCCGCACCTGCAGCACGCGCCCATCAGCACATCTCGAGGCCACGCGAGAGGGTCGCACCGAGACTGAAACACCGGCGTCAGCCAGCGGGATGCGCGGCTGTAAAACGCCGTACTGCGCCGCCGCGCCGCAGCAAACGCCCGAAGCGCATTCCCGATCGAAGCCGCATCCGCCAGCGCATCAGCAAGCGCCGCCGCATCGAGCAGCGCGAGGTTGACTCCCTGCCCAAGCTGCGGGCTCATCGAGTGACCCGCATCGCCCAGAAACACCACGCGGCCGTGATACGGTGCCCTGAGCACCGTGTCCCGGTACGGCGCAAAGATCAGCCGATCCATCGAACCGATCTGCTCGAGCAACGGTTCGGCCAAATCGGTCAGCGAACGAACACGCCGCTTCCAATCGGCAATCCCACGTTGCAGGAGCGCAGACCAGTCACGCGTCTGCAAGCTCCAGAACACGCTGACCCGCTGCGGAGCGCCCGGCTCGCTGCGCCCCGATGGCAGAAACCCGATCATCTCCCGCGTGCCCCGATACACCTGGCGCAGCACGCCGTCGAAACGCCCGTCCGCGTCGTCGCAGATCGCCCACACCGCGCCCCACGAATACGGCCGATCCCGCCGCACGAGCGCCGGGAAGCACGCCCGGAACCTCGACCGCCCCCCGTCCGCAGCCACGATCAGATCAAACGGACCGTGGCTCCCCCCGCTCGAATCAACGACCGTCCGCCCATCCGGACCCGGCCCGCACACCGTCGTGCCGAGCTCCAACCGAATGTCCTCCGCCAGCATCCGATGAAGCAGCGTCTGGCTGAGCGCACTGCGCTGGACCCCGTACCCACGGAGATCCTCCCGAAGATCGCGGTACGCAACATCCAGCACCGTGCGCCCGCGATGGTTAGTCCCGAGCAGTGATTCGACAGGCGCAGCCAACGCGAGAATCGTCCGCTCCACGCCGAGCCGCCCGAGCACCGAAAGCCCCGTCGGCTGCAGCAGGAGCCCCGCGCCAACCGGGCCCAACGCCGGTGCCTGCTCAAACACCGTCACGCGGTGTCCCTGTCGGGCGAGGAACAACGCGGCCGCCTGCCCGGCGGTGCCGCAGCCCGCGATCCCGATGCGCAACACCATCGCGGGCGACTATACAGACCGACGGCAAGGCTCCCGATCGCCGCTCCAGGCGAGCTCGCGCCCCGCCAGCCAATGTCTCCGCGATCCGCCGAGGCCAGCATTTCCTCTTGCATGTGCGGGAGTTGGGCGCATCCGGGACACAAGAGTCGAGACCATTTGGGCTGCCGACGGGGCTGGCCCGCACACGACGCGGTGTCCGGTTCCCCTTGGCTAAAACTGCGTAGGAACTCTGCCCAGTTTACTGGCCCCACCCAGAATACGGCGCACCTTGTGAGGAGCCCGACGCGCCAGCACGGTGCAGTGCCGTCGCGGCCTCAATCACGTGGGAGTTCTTCATGGGGTACGCCGCAGCTTCAGTCTTCTCGATCGCCTCCGCCACCCTTCTCCTCGCCGGAGCGGCCCACGCCCAGGTGATCGACTTCCAGGTCAACTTCGACGGTCAGATCAACGGCCAGACCATCGACGCCTCCGGCTCCGGCGGCCTCGACCGCAACGGTCAGGGCAACAACTTCGCCGACATCGGCTTCAACGCCGTGCCGCGCAACTTCAACCCGCTCGCCGTTGACGCTCTCCTCACCAATGTCTGCCCCAACGGCTTCCGCGCCGACGGCGACAGCCAGAACCTCTGGGACCTCGGAAACGGAAACTACTCCATCGAACGCACCTTCCAGTGGATCGGGTTCCCCGGAAGCACCATCTTCTCCTCCGCCGAAGTCACCTTCGACGAGAAGAGCGAGATCATGACTTCCTCGATGACCTTCTCCGGCAACTACAACGGGCCGACCGACCTCGTCGCCATCGAGAGCTACGGCGTGCTCTGGCTGCCCAGTTCCACCGAGGGCGAGTTCTTCGAGTCCGGCACCGCCGTCGTCCGCCGCGCCAACGGTGAACGGCTGCTCGTCCAGTTCGCCACCCGCTACTTCGGTCTCCAGGAAAGCCTCCGCGAGACCCAGTTCGGCATCGGCACGCTCGACGCCCAGTGGGACGGCCAGAACCTCACCATCGGATGGGAGGGCGAGTTCGAGGTCACGCCGGCACCCGGCACCGGCCTGATCGCGGGCATGGGCCTGCTGGCATTCGGACGCCGTCGCCGCTAGGACTCGGATCGCATTCGGTGTGAGCGGTTCGCCGCAGAGTGGCGCAACGGACGGACCGCCTCAGTCCAGCCTGGCCATCATCTGCTGCACCAGCGGATGGTCAGCGCCGTAGACACTCCGGCCCACATCGACAGCCGCGCTCAGCTCGCGCCTCGCAGCCTCCTCATCGCCCGTCGCCGCGAGCCAGGCCGCGTTCGTCCCGTGGATGATCGGCACGTACAGCCGGTGCTCCGGAAAGAGCCCGTCAGTCTCGATCGCGCTCTTGAGCACCCGACCCGCGCCGTCCATGTCCCCGGTCTCGAGCCGCGCCCGCCCGAGGATCGACAGCGCCCACAACCGGTCCGGATCGTTCGGCAGGTCCATCGCGTCGTACCGCTGCAACGCGGGCTCGATCTGTGCGAGCGCTTCCTCCGCCCGCCCCATCCCCAGCAACGCATCGGCGAAGTAGATCCTCGCAAAGATCTCCCGGAACGCCGGACCCGCGGCCCGACGCTCCAGCGCCAGCAACGCCTCGAACAGCGCGACCGATTCGTCGGCACGGCCCGACTTGGCCAGCGCCCACGCCAGCAGCCGCGCCCGGTACCGGTCCGTGTCCGGACCAAGTTCCAAGCGACCCGCCGCGTCCGTCGTCAGCGCCGAAGCGCCCAGCAGGCCGATCGCCTCGGCGTACTTGCCCCGAAGCACCAGCACCATCCCGAGCTGACGCCCGAACCTCGCCTTGACCGTCTCCAGCGACTCCGGCAGCGCGTTGATCGTCGGCGCCGCGCTCCGCAGGATCTCCTCGGCCCGGTCCAGCCGCCCCTTGCTGACCAGCACGCCGCACCCCTCGATCGTCGCCGCCACCGTGATCGCGTCCCGCGTGTCCGCGACACCCTCGATCCGCAGCGTCGCCAGATCAAAATACCGCTCGGCGTCGTCAAAGTGATACGCCGCCGCGAACCACCGCGCCAGCCACAACGCCGCCGCCCGGCTGTCGGCGTGCGACGCCCCAAGCGCCGCCGCGTTCAACTCATACGCCCGCGTCGCCGTCGTCATAGATCCCTGATAGTCGCCCGCCTTGCTCTGCGCATCAGCCAGCGGCAGCAGCAGCCGCAGCGTAGCAACATCGCTCTCGCCGAAGACCGTCGTTCGAGCCGCCACCGCACGCGCCAACTGCCGCGCCGCGTCGTCAAACTCCCCGCCGCGCAGCTGCGCCAGCCCGATCAACTCGCGGATCACCGCCTCCAACTGCGGCTCGCCCTCAAACGTCCCGTCGATCAGCCCCTCGGCGTTCCGCAGTGCCTGCCCGAGCGTCAGCTCCGGGTTGTCCTGCCAGATCGCGATCGCCGAGTCCTCATCCGCGCCGCCTGCCAGAGCCCGCGTGAAGAAGTCCAGCGTAAACCGCAGCCGGTCCGACTGATCCCGCGCCCGGCTCCACGCCACCATCGTTCCGCCGAGCCCGAGCACCAGCAACAGCACAATCGCCGTCCCCGCCGCGACCTGCGCCCGGTTACGGCTGATGAACTTCCGCGTCAGATACCCCGCCGAAGGCCGCCCGGCGTGCACGGGCTCGTTGGCCAGGTGCCGACCGAGATCCTCCCCCAGCGCATGAGCACTCTCATACCGCCGCGTCCGGTCCTTCTCCAGACACTTCATCACCACCCAGTCCAGATCACCCTGCAGCGCCTTGCCCAGCCGACGGCTCTCGATGCCCCGCTTGGCCGCGATCAACCCCTTCTGCTCGGCCAGCCCCGCATACCGCACCGACGGCCGCGGCGGCGTGTCCTCCACGATCAGACGCTGCATCTCCAGCAACCCCAGCTGCCGCGTCTTCTCCTGATCAAACGGCGTCACCCCGGTCAGCAACTCATACAGCAGCACGCCGAGCGAATAGATATCCGTCCGCGTATCGACATCCAGCGACGACGCCCCGGTCTGCTCCGGGCTCATGTAGATCGGCGTCCCGATCATCTGGTGCACCTGCGTGTACACCGTCTCATCGCCGATCCGCCCCCGGATCGCCTTGGCGATGCCGAAGTCGATGATTTTCGGCATCGGCCGCCCGTCCTGCTGCGTCACTAGCACGTTGCTCGGCTTGAGGTCCCGGTGGATGATCCCCTTCTGGTGCGCGTGCTGCACACCCGCGCACACCGTCCGCACCAACTCGATCCGTTCGGCCACCGAGAGCCGAGACTGATCGCAATAGTCCGTGATCGTCTCGCCCTGCACCAGCTCCATCGCAAAGAACGGCCGGCCCGACGGCGTCTGCCCCGCGTCCAGCACCTTGGCGATGTTCGGATGGTCCATCATCGCCAGCGCCTGACGCTCGGCCGCAAACCGGGCCACCACGCGCTGCGTGTCCATCCCGCGCTTGAGAATCTTCAGCGCCACCCGTCGCCGCACCGGCTCAGACTGCTCGGCCACGAACACCGAGCCGAACCCGCCCTCGCCGATGCACTCCAGGATCTTGTACCGCCCGATCACCGCGCCCGGCGCATCTTCATCGACGCCGGGCCCGCCGCGCGACACCAACTGCGTGGCATCCGGATCCCGCGTTTCCAGCTCGCCCGAGCGCGACTGCAGATGCCCGATCAGCGTCTCACGCTCGGTCTCGGTCAGCTGCCCGACCGCGGCCTGCAGCTCAGCAAATCCGGGTGTGTGGGGCTGGTCCATGCTCGCGACGCCGATCCTGATGCGCTCTGACCGGAGGAGACGCCCCGGGCACGACCGCGCCCGTCGCAACCGCCCCTCCGCTTCAAAGCACATCGTATCAGCCGCCGGGCCGATCCGCTCACCGAACGATCAGCATCTCCTGATACGTGGGCAGCGTCCACAGATCCGCCGCGACCAGGCCCTCCAACTCGTCCGCAACCTCGCGCAGCTCGGCCATCGCCGGCTTCACCGCGTCGCGGATCGCCTTGGCGTGCTTCACCGGGTTGGCATGGTCGTGCTGCAACGCCTTGTTCAGCGCCGCAAGCCGCACATGGCACACCCGATTCAGCTCGACGATCCGCTCGATCTGCTCCCGCAGCTCCGGCATCTCCAAGTCCATCGCCTCGGCCGCGCTCAGCGCGTCGATGCACTCAGTCTGGTGCCGCAGCGCCGCCGGAAGCACCCGCGTCCGCACGATCGAACGCATCGTCTCGGCCTCGATCAGCATCTGCTTGCAGTACTTCTCGTAGAAGATCGTCGCCCGGCTGTCCAACTCGGCCTTGGACAGCACGTTGTGAGACTTGAACAGCGCAACGCTCTCCTTCGAGTTGACCTGCGCCAGCGCGTCCACGGTCTCCTTGAAGTTCGGCAGCCCGCGGGCCTCCGCCTCCTTGTGCCACGCCTCGTCATAGCCGTCGCCGTTGAACAGCACCTTCTTGTGCGCCTTCACCGTCTTGGCGAGCACCGAGGCCACCACCTGCTTCTGCTTCGCCGGCGTGGGGTTCTTGCCGAAGCCCTTCTCGAGCTGGTCCGCAAGCTCGTGCAGCGACTCGGTGATGATCGTGTTCAACACCGTCGTCGGCCACGAGACCGCCGCGGTCGACCCCACCGCGCGGAACTCAAACTTGTTCCCCGTAAACGCAAACGGCGAGGTCCGGTTCCGGTCGCCCGTGTCACGCGGGATCGACGGCAGCGAGTCGGCACCCAGGTCCAGCTTGCCGCCCTTCATCGTCTTCCGCGCCCGCCCCGCCTCGACCTGCTCGACGATGTCCATCAGCATGTCGCCGAGGAAGATCGAGATGATCGCCGGCGGCGCCTCGTTCGCACCGAGTCGGTGATCGTTCCCCGCGCTCGCCACCGAAGACCGCAGCAGCCCCGCGTGCTTGTCCACCGCCGCGATCACCGCGCACAGGAACACCAGAAACTGCATGTTGTTGTGCGTCTCATCACGCGGATCGAGCAGGTTCACCCCGGTGTCGGTCGAGAGCGACCAGTTCAGGTGCTTGCCCGAACCGTTGATCCCCGCGAAAGGCTTCTCGTGCAGAATCGGCCGGAGCCCGAACCGCGGCGCCACCCGACGCAGCGTCTCCATCACCAACATCTGATGATCACACGCGATGTTCGCGTTCTCAAAGTACGGCGCGATCTCAAACTGGCACGGCGCCACCTCGTTGTGCCGCGTCTTCACCGGCACGCCGAGCCGATACAACTCACGCTCGCAGTCGGCCATATACGCCAGCACCCGCGGCGGGATGGAACCGAAGTAGTGATCCTCCAACTGCTGACCCTTCGGCGGCCGCGCGCCGATCAACGTCCGCGCACAGTTCGAAAGGTCCGGACGCTGAAAGAACAATTCGCTGTCCAGCAGGAAGTACTCCTGCTCAACACCGACCGTCGCAAACACCCGGTGCACGCCCGCATCAGCGCCAAACAACCGAAGCACCCGCATCGCCGCCTCAGACACCGCGTCCATCGAACGCAGCAGCGGCGTCTTCTTGTCCAACGCCTCGCCGGTCCAAGACACAAACGCCGTCGGGATACACAGCGTCACATGGTTCGGCCCGCGGATCAGGAACACCGGGCTCGTCGGGTCCCACGCGGTGTAACCCCGCGCCTCGAACGTCGCCCGCAGCCCGCCCGAAGGGAAGCTCGACGCGTCAGGCTCGCCCTGCACCAGCATCGTGCCCGTAAACTCACTCAACACCCCGCCGCGCCCGTCCGGGGTCATGAAGCTGTCGTGCTTCTCCGCCGTCGAACCCGTCAGCGGCTGGAACCAGTGCGTGTAATGCGTTGCACCGTTCTCAACCGCCCACTCCTTCATCGCCGAAGCGACGACATCCGCGACCTCCGGTGCCAGCCGCTCGCCGACCTGGATCGCACGCATGAACGCACGGAACACGTTTTTCGGCAGCCGCTGCTGCATCTCGCGCTCGTTGAATACGTCGCACGCATATTCATCTTGGACGTGGCTCACACGCGCCCCCTGCTTCGGCGGCGCCGCGTCCCACGGCTCGGGGTGCTTCTGCGAGATAGCGACTCCGTTGCTCATCTGCTGCATCGGTGCGTTCCCTCCCGCCCAATGTGGGGGCGGCTGGCGAGTCCGGCCGGTGGGGGACACACGCTCCTCTGCAACGCATCCCGCCGCCGAGTACAGAACATTAGGGGCAGCCCGATCGCGCACGGCAAGGCGATCCTCCCGACGCCCCGCCAAATCCGGCGGTTTCAACGAAAACATTTTCCCGCAACACACCCCGACACCAGCGACCGACGCCTCAGCCGTCCAGCGTCTGCTCACCAGTGCCCGCAGGTGCCGAAGCCCCGGCACCCCGCACCCCGTCGGCCGCGTCCGCAAGTTCACGCACAAACACCGCCGCCGCTTCCACCGGGTCCTGCCCGTCCGCCTTGGCCTTGGTCATCCGCTTCACCAGGGCGCTGCCCACGATCGCCGCGTCCGCGTGTTCCACCACCGCCCGCACGTGCGCCGGCGTCGAGATCCCAAACCCGCACGCGATCGGCGTTTCCGAAACGTCCCGGAGCGCCGCCACGCGACGACCCACATCCGGCGCGTCCGATCGCTCGCCGGTCAGGCCGGTCCGCGCAAGCAAATACACGAACCCCGAGCATGCCGCCGCGATCTCCTTCGCCCGCTCCGCCGTCGTGGTCGGCGAGATCAGCAGCGACGCCGTCAGGCCCGCCTCCCGGGCCGAGGTCAGCAGGTCGTCGGCCTCGCGAAGCGGCGCGTCCGGGTAGATCACACCGTCAAAGCCCGCTTCCGCAGCCTGCCTCGCAAACCCGTCCGGACCGCCCGCCCGGTACACGATCGACACGCTCACCATCGCCACCAGGCCAATATCCAGCGAATCCCGCACGCTCCGCACCTGCTCAAACACCCGCGCAGGAGTCATGCCCTGAACCAGAGCGTCGTGCATCGCCGAGGCGATCACCGGGCCGTCAGCGATCGGGTCCGAAAACGGAATCCCCACCTCCACGATGCCCGCCCCCGAAGCCTGCATCGCCGGCAATATTCGGACTAATGTATCCGGTTCTGTGTGCCCCGCACACACAAAGGGCATCAGAAGGCGGCGGCCCTGCCCGCGTGCGTCCCGGAAGATCGTCTCGATTCGGCTCATAACAGCAGCGTACGGCCGCTCAGCACACCCCGTCAGAAGTCATCCCCACATGATCCTTGACTGACCGCCCAAGTTGCAGTAATTTGAAGAAACTCGATTCGGGGTCGGTTTGGTCCCGGCTCGAGCCTTCCAGCTCTTCTCGTGGGAAGGTTTCGCGTTCTGTCGGCAGCCCCAGGCTCGCCGGCGAGGGGTTTGATACGCGGGAGTTTTCCCGCATGCATATTGGAGAAGGTCTATGCGTCAGAGTTATTCACACCGTGCGTCTATCAGTGCGCTCATTCTCGCCGCCGTCGCAGGCACCGCTGTCGCCACCACCGGTGCCGTCACGCGCGAAGCCCCGCAGGCCCCCGAACTCTCCGAACCGCTGGCCGGTCAGGGCGAAGTCTTCTTCGTCGAGGTCCCCGGGTCGATGGAGTTCACCGGCCAGCTCATCGTCAAGCCCCTCCAGTTCGAGGAGCTCAGCGACCGCGGCCTCGACCAGCGCCAGATCACCGAGACCACCGCGAGAGCCAAGGCCCTTCTCGCCGAGTTCGTCGAAGTGGACTACGAACCGCTCGTCGATCACCACGTCATCGTCGTCCCCAACGGCATGACCGAGAACCAGCTCGCCAACGACCTGTTGGCCACCGGACTCTTCGAGTTCGCCGAGCCCAACTGGATGCTCTACCCCGTCGACACCTGCACCTCCGACACCCGCCTCAACAACCAGTGGCACCACAACGCCAACCGCATGCAGTCCTGCGACGCGTGGACCATCCACACCGGCAACCCCTCCGTCACCGTCGCGATCTGTGACACCGGCATCCAGACCAGCCACCCCGACTTCCAGCTCAACCGCAAGGAAGGCTACAACGCCGTCAACCGCCTCTGGGAAAACAGCGGCGGCAACATCAACAACGTCCACCCCCACGGCACCAACACCACCGGCTGCGCTGCCGCCAACGGCAACAACGGCACCGGCGTGTCCGGCGTGGGCTGGAACCTCAGCCACCGCATGATGCGCGTCTCCAACAGCTCCGGCGGCGGCGCCAGCCTCAACGACCTCACCCACGCCGCCCTCACCGCCGTCCAGGCCGGTGACAGGGTCGCCAACGTGTCCTACTCGGGCGTCACCTCCAGCTCCGTCCGCTCTACCGGCACCCAGATCAAGAACCTCGGCGGCCTCCTCACATGGTCGGCCGGCAACGACGGCGGAAACCGCAACTGGGGCGACCGTGACGCCGACAACGTCATCGTCGTCGGTGCCACCACCAGCAGCGACAACATCTCCAGCTTCAGCGCCCGCGGCCGGTCAGTCGACCTCGTGGCCCCCGGCAGCAGCGTCTACACCACCAACACCGGAAGCGGCTACGCCTCCGTCAGCGGCACCAGCTTCTCAGCGCCCCTGACCGCCGGCCTCATCGGCCTCATCTGGTCCTCCAACCCCAACCTCACCCCTGACGAGGTCGAGGACATCCTCAAGCTGTCGTGCAAGGACCTCGGCTCCAACGGCGTCGACGACACCTACGGCTACGGCCGCATCAACGCCTACGACGCCCTCCTGCTCGCCGGCGGCTCGGCCAACACCCCGCCTGAGATCACCATCAACTCGCCGACCAACTTCGGCGACTACGCCCTCGGCTCCTCCATCACCTTCGACAGCGACGTCGCCGACGCCGAAGACGGCAACATCAACGATCAGGTCACCTGGACCTCTTCCATCGACGGCCTCCTCGGCACCGGCAACTTCTCGAGCTCCTCGCTCAGCGAAGGCCAGCACTTCATCGACGTCTCGGTCACCGACTCCGGCGGCCAGTCCGACTTCGAACTCCTCATCATCGACGTCGTCGTAGACGACACCCCCGCCGCCCCGACCATCGGCAGCGCCCTCGAAGGCCCCGCCGGCAAGATGAACGTCCTCTGGACCGACAACTCCAACAACGAGACCGGCTTCGGTCTGCAGCGCCAGGAGAAGGTCAACGGCACCTGGACCAACCGGACCGACCTCGGCCCCGTGGGTCCCAACACCGAGGCCTTTATCGACACCATCGCCGAGAGCCTCAACGGCTGGCGTTACCGCGTCCGCGCCGAAGGCGCCGGCGGCGACTCCGATTGGACCGCCTACCAGCCCATCAAGCCCAAGCGGCCCGTCAACTTCGTCGGCAACCTCAACGGCGGCACCGTCGACCTCACATGGAGTGACCGCTCCAACATGGAGACCGGCATCGAGGTCTACCGCCAGCAGCGCGTCGAGGTCAACGGCCGCCTCCGCTGGCAGCAGCTCGCCGTCATCGACACCCTCGCGCCCAACACCGAGAGCTACTCGGACACCCCGGGCTCGGGTGAGTGGCGCTGGAAGCTCCGCCTCACCTCCGAGACACTCCGAAGCGAGTTCTCCACCAACGTCCGCATCGTGATCCCGTAATCACGCCGGCAGACGACCGTGAGGTCAAACCAACCAACGAACAGGCCGCCCGGAAGGGCGGCCTGTTTCTTTCGATGCGCAGCAGATCCAGCCCCGCCGCCGGCCAGCCCCCGGCACGGCACCCAGTCAGCCGATGATGTCGTTGACCTCATCGAGCCCCTCGGTCAGCACCCGAGGCTCCCCATCAGTGATCAGGACGTCGTGCTCGTAGTGCACCGACATCGACCCGTCGGCCGTGTTGATCGGCCACTTCCCGCGTCGCTGCGAAGTCTCACCCGTCCCGATCGCGATCATCGGCTCGACCGCGATCAACGTCCCCGGCTCCGGACGTCGGTGCGCATCCGGCCACTCACCCAGGTGGTGGGGCACGATGTTCGCGATAAACGGCGGCGCGTGGAGAGTCCGACCGTACCCGTGGCCGCCCAGGCCGCGCACCATGCACAGCCCGCAGTCACCCTCGACATAGTCCTGAATCGTCTGCGCCCACTTGAGAAACGGCGTGTCCGGGCGCAGCGTCGGCACGCCCAGCCTGATGCACTTCTTCCCGCACTCCATCAGCCGCTTTACCTCAGGGGTCGGCTCGCCGAAGCTGTACGTCCACGCCGCGTCGCCGATCCAGCCCTTGTGCGACACGCCGATGTCCACCTTCAGCAGGTCGCCCTCCTTCAGCGGCCGCGTCAGCGAGCCCGCCGTGCCGTGCACGATGCACTCGTTCACACTCAGGCACGCGTGGCTCGGAAACGGCGGCAGCCGCGGGATCTTGTATCCATGAAAGCAGCTCTTGCACTTCAGGTCGTCCAGCGTCCGAGCAACGAACGCATCGACCTCCGCCAGCGTCTGCCCGACGCGCAAGAACTTCGACACCCGCCGGTGGGTCTCGACTACACACTGCGCAGCGTTGTACGCCGCGTCCACATCCGTCGGTTGAACCTTCGAGCTTCCTCGTCGCATGGCCGATCCTAGGCAAACGCTCCCGATTGCCCGAACGACAGCCGATCCGCCCCAACCTATCCTGCCCGATGCAGGTCCTCGTGCTGGCCAACACCCGCTCCGGCAAAGGAAAGTCCGCGGCCATCGCCGACCGACTCACCGCCGCGCTCTCCGACGCCGGCCACCACCCCGTGCGATTCCAGCCCGCCCCAGTCCCGCCCGGGCCCATCCAGACCGACCCCCGCTTCGCCGACGCGGATGCTGTCGTCGCCGTCGGCGGCGACGGCACCGTCTACCACGCCCTCCCCCAACTCATCCGCACGCAGACCCCCGTCTACCACGCCCCCGGCGGCAACGAGAACCTCTTCGCCCGCGAGTTCGGCATGACCGCCGACCCCGCCAACCTGCTCCGCGCGCTCAATCGAGGCCCCTCCGCCCCCGTCGATGTCGGCACCGTCACCACCCGCGACGCGACCCGCCCCTTCGCCATCATGCTCTCGATCGGCCCCGACGCCAGCGTCATCCACCGCCTCCACGCCAACCGCACCCGCGCCAGCGGCCACGCCATGTACCTCGCGCCCACCCTCGCCGAGTGCCGGAGCCCTCACCTGCCCGCGCTGACCATCCGCGCCGACGGCCGGCCCGTCGTGACCGGCCAACGCGGGTTCGCGATCGTCGCCAACTGCCGCCGCTACGCCCTCGGGCTCGACCCCGCCCGCGACGCCGACATGCGCGACGGCAGGCTCGACCTGGTCTTCTTCCCCGCTGCGTCCATCGCGGGCGCTCTGCTCTGGATGGGCCGTTGCATGCTGGGCGACCCGCTCGACTGGCGCGGCGTGACCGTCGCCCGCGGCACATCGTTCGAGATCGACACCGATGCGCGCGCGCCGTGGCAGGTCGATGGTGAAGCCGGCGGCTGGACCGAGCCGGGCGAGCCGCTCTGTGTCGGGGTCCGTCCCGGCGTGCTGCGCGTGCTCAGCGCAGGTTCTTGACGATCTCGCCGGCGCAGACCACGACGTCGGTCGGGTCGCCGCCGAACTCGAACGCCAGCGCGCGCTCGTCGGTGTGACGAAGCAGTACGAGGTCGGCGCGGCACCCCGGCTCCACCCGGCCGCGATCGGTCAGGCCCAGCAGCGCGGCCGGCGTTACGGTCGCGCAGGCGATGGCCTCGGCGGGCGTGAGCCCGTTGTGGCGTGCTGCGAGGGCGATGGCCATCGGCATCGACTGACAGGGCGCGCTGCCCGGGTTGGTGTTGGTCGCGATCGCCAGCCGCCCGCCGGCGTCGAGGAAGGCCCGGCCGTCACCGTACCGCCCGTCGGTGTGGAACCCGGCGCAGGGCAGCATGACACCGAAGGTCTCCGACGCGGCCAGTGTCCGCAGGTCATCATCGGTCGTCGCCTCGAGGTGATCGACCGAGCGGTAGCCGCGTGAAACGGCCTCGGGCAGGAGCCCCAGCGGGTTGAACTGGTCGGCGTGCACGCGCACCGTGTGCCCTGCGGCCTGCGCCCGGTCGAACAGTTCGACACACTCGGCGACACCCCACGCCCCCTGCTCGCAGTAGGCGTCGATTGCGATGCCGGGGAACTCGGCGGTCACCGCCGGGAGCGTGTCGTCGATGGTCCGACGCACGAACGCGGCGCGGTCGGCGTCGGTCGTTGCGTCGGGGTCGATCGCGTGGCCGATGCAGGCGGTGGGCACGACGGTGCACGGCCAGGCCTCGCCCGCGGCGACGATCGCGCGGAGCATCTTGAGCTCGGTGGCGGTGTCGAGGCCGTAGCCGCTCTTGATCTCGACGGTGGCGGTCCCCTCGCGGAGCAGCCAGGCGAGGCGTTCGGTGAGGTGATCGGTCAGTTCGCGTTCACTGGCGGCCCGGACGGCGCGGACGGTCGAGAGGATGCCGCCGCCGGAGGCGAGGATCTCGAGGTAGGTCGCGCCGGCGAGTTTGCGTTCCCACTCGTCGAGGCGTTGGCCGGCCCAGCAGAGGTGGGTGTGGCAGTCGGTGAAGGCGGGCATGAGGACGCGGCCTCGGGCGTCGATGATGTGGCGGGCGGAGACGCCCGCGCGTTTGTCGTCTTCTGCGCCGACGGCTGTGATGGTCTGGCCGCTGATGTGGACCCAACCGCGATCGATGGTGGCGAGGTCGCCGGTGGTGGGGCCGCGGCGGGTGGTGGGGTCGCCGGCGAGGGTGAGGATCCGGGCGTTGTGGATCAGGAGGCTCACGAGTTGCGTTCCGTGAATCCTCGGAGGAAGGTGAGGAAGAGGTGCGCGGCGAGTCGGGCGGTGCGGGCGTTCACGTCGTGGGGGGGGCAGAGTTCCATCATGTCGAAGCAGCGGACGCGGTTGCTCATCCCTGCGGCGAAGACGGCGGCCTCGGCGTGGCGGGAGGTCCAGCCGGCGGGGTTCATGGCGCTGACGCCGGGGGCAAAGGCCATGTCGATGACGTCGAGGTCGAGGCTGACGAAGAGGTCGGGCTGGTCGGGGTCGGAGTCGTCGAGGGCGTTGTCGATGTCGATGTCCTCGCCGAGTTCGCCGCCGTTGGCGAGGAACCACTCGAGGTGCTCGCGGGAGTTGGCCATCTCGGAGAAGCCGAAGTTCTGGAGGCCCTTGACGGAGGGCATTTCGAGGAGCGCGCGGAAGGGCATGCCGCTGCCGGGCTCGGGGCGGACGTCGAGGTGGGGGTCGAAGTAGATGCCGCGGATGGCGCTGGACCGGTTGGCCAGGGCGCGGACGAATGGGAAGGTCAGGTCGTGCCCGCCGCCGATGAGGACGGGGAGGAAGCCCCGTTCGTGGAGTGCGGCGGCGGCCTCGGTGACGCGGTCGTGGGTGGTGCGCATGGTGCCGACGAGGTCGTTGTCGTCGGGGTCGGCGGGGATGACATCGCCGGCGTCGTAGACGCGGGGCCAGTCGAAGGCGGCGGGGCGGGCTGCGGCGTAGCGGGATAGGGCGTCGCGGAAGGCGCGGGGGCCGTGTGCTGCGCCGGCGCGGCCGCGGTTGAGATTGACGCCGACGTCGTCGGGGATGCCGAGGAGGGCGATGGGGCACTCGTCCCGCGGGCCGTCGGGGAGCTCGAGGGTGATCGTGGAGGCGAATCGGCCGGTGTCGGGCGCGAGGGCACCCTTGGGCCAGTCGGGCGGATAGGTGTGTGGGATGGGGCGGTCGGTGGGCATCGGGGGATGGTACAGGGGTGGGTCGCGCGGGACGACGGAGCGGCAGGGTTTGTCGGGTGTGTCGTGGGTGGAGGTGTCTTGCTTGGGCGGGGGTATTCGTGGGGGTGGGTCCCCTCGCTTGCGCGAGGGGCTCTACGGGCGAGTTGGGCTGCGGCTTTGCGGGTGATCTCGCGGTGGCGGGCTTCGAGGGCGGGCGAGAGCGGGCGGGAGTCGGCGGGGTCGTGGGTGGCGAGGTGGCGGAGGCGCTCGAGGGCGAGGGGTTGTGCTGCGGCGGCGATGCGTTGGGACTGGAGGTTGGCGTGGTGGGTGAGTCGGTCGAGGATGGCGGCGACGCGGGGCGAGTCGAGGATCTCGAGGAGTTGGGTGATGGTGATGTCGTGGAGTGCTGCGAGATCGGGGAGGGTGAGGTCGGCGCGGTGGTAGTCGGTGATGAGGGTGTTGAGGTCGGGGGTGGGGGGATCTGGAGTGAAGAGAGCTGTGGGGCAAGGGGTGGAAGAGGAGGAAGGAGACGGAGCCCTCTCCCCGGCCCTCTCCCGCGGGGCGCGGGAGAGGGGGGCGGAGGGTTCGGTGGTGTGCGGGTGGTCGGTCAGGTCGGTGATGCGGTTGGCGTGCATGGGTGTCCCCTCCCTTGGTCACTGCCCCATTTTTGTCGTGCGGCGGAGGAGGGCAAGGGAATGGGGGGAGAGTGGCGCGATGTTGCGCGCGCTTGGGGATGTAGGGGGGAGATTGTGGGTTTAGAAAGGCGGAACGCGGAGACGCGGAGGGGAGGCGCGGACGCAAGAGTGTCGGGTTGGATCTGTTTGTGGGGGCAAGGGTGCAAAGCCACCCGTGGCACGGGGTGAGCTGCGGCCGGGGACAGGCCGCCGGCGTGCGCGGGGGCATCACTGCGCGGGGAGAAGGGGAGAGGTG